>Ga0302140_10001679_pt1 | contig 28969 bp, 25 predicted proteins | sample I_Bog_E1_1_FD_202095 | JGI IMG/M metagenome (GOLD analysis project Ga0302140, IMG submission 202095) | Peat permafrost microbial communities from Stordalen Mire near Abisko, Sweden - I_Bog_E1_1 | ecosystem: Environmental > Terrestrial > Soil > Wetlands > Peat | place: Sweden: Abisko, Stordalen... | reverse complement strand
CTCGCCTTCGTCGTAGGCCAATAGAAACTTACGGCGCAAATCATCCCCATAGGGTCTCCCCATCGCTTCACTCGCCGCAGAGTCTCGCCATAAACAGTCTACACTATTGCGGGAAATGCGCTAGCGCTGGATTGCGGCCAATTGCTACTGATTTTGAACTCGCTACGGCACAAAATCCACCACACTCTCGGCAAGCTTCGCGGCGGAACGCCGACCTCAGAGTGGAGGACCCTACACTCGAGTTTATCGCTTGAGGTTTTCTGAAGAGTGCAAAGCCACGACCACTTGGGGCTGTCTCGAATTCGCATGCACTACGCGTACTCGTTATGAGGATTTCTGTGGTGGGGACAACGCGACCGCGGCTTCGCTGGTAAGGACACGAAAGACGAATGTTTCCTGGAGATAAAGCCGTACAAGAGAATCGGTATGGCTGAGGTAGCCGATCGAAACGTCTTGCCCGATGTTGAGCTCAAAATCGCCGCCTCGCGTCGTCAGGACAAAAGCACCTTCGATTGCCGGCGCCCAGACAAGGTTGCCGTCAACGATGCGCTTGACGTGCTCCAGGACGGGGTATCCGTGATCGCGGGTCTCGGCGAGCGCCGTATACTCACCGGCTCCGAGCAAAACCGAGTAAGGCCCATTCACACCCACAAGGCGTAATTGGCTCAATGCCTGGGCCACCGCATCAGGATAATCACGCACATCCGCAGGGAGCGTGACGATTGGGTTGCTGGTGCTTTCTCGAATGCCCTGGATATCCGCTTCGGCGTATCCGTTGAAGATGGCCCGGTCTTCGGCAAAGGCAAGTTTCTTCGCAGCGTCTTTCGCAGACTGCCAATCGGAGTCATCCGACCCACGCTCAACGTCATCGATTGCCTGACGGGATAGCTCAAAAGGCACTCGCAGCTCGACAAGCGGCTTGACCTCGCGCCGGCTCGCGATGATATCGTCCCCGGGAGGAGCGATCGAGCGGAGGTGGCCGGTCGCAACTCCGGGCAGAGCAATTCCTTCCGGCGATGGAACGTCAACAACCCGTCGTCCAGCCAGATACCGTTTCAGCGTCCTCGTCGTCTCTTCCTCAATCTGCGACCATGCAGCGTCAGAGACTGGCGCCAATTCCCGATGGAGGTTATTCATCCTTCGCTCCTTTAAGTGATCCTATCTTGAGTGATGTATCGTCAACGGACGAGGACGACGGCGGGTCAGATGTCTGCGGCACGACAGCTTCCGTTGAGCCTGGCGCTTCTCCGCTGATGTTGTCCAGGAACGTTGCAGACGGCACAAAGAATAAACTGCCGGTGACGGCGCGGCTGAAATCGAGCAGCCGGTCATAGTTCCCGGGTGGACGGCCGACGAACATATTCTGAAGCATCGTCTCTGTGATGCGCGGAGTGCGGCTGTAACCGATGAAGTATGTCCCGAACTCGCCGTGGCCTGGCCGTCCGAAAGGCATGTTGTCCCGCAGAATCTTGAGTTCTTTTCCATTCTCTTCGATGACTGTGAGCGCGTTATGCGCGGACGCCGGTTTCTCGGCATCGCTCAGCTCGATGTCTGAGAGTTTCCTGCGGCCAATGATGTGCTCCTGTGCCTCAATGGAAAGACCGTTCCATGCCTTCATGTTGTGAAGGTATTTTTGTACGATGACATAGCTGCCCCCTGCAAAGGCCGGGTCTTCGTCGCCGATCATTGCAGCTTCACGAGCAGCCTCTCCTCGCGGGTTTTCCGTCCCATCGACGAAACCGATGACATCGCGATCATCGAAATACCGGAAGCCGTGAACCTCATCGGCGATAGAAACCGCATCGCCAATGCTGTCCATGATCTGGGTCGCCAATTCAAAACAAAGGTCCATACGTTTAGCTCGAATGTGGAACAGGATGTCGCCGGGGGTGGAGATAGCGTGGCGGCCGCCTGATCGAATCTCGCGAAACGGGTGAAGGTCTGTGGGCCGTGGCGATCCAAAGAGTTTGTCCCAGGCACCCGACCCGAATCCAACGACGCAGGTAAGACCCGCCTCAATGTCCCGAAACTCAACGGCGCGAATGAGCCCTGAAAGGTCCGAACAGAACGACCGCAGAAGCTCGTAGGCGTCCGCGTCCTCGCGAATGCACACAACCAGAAAAATCGCCGCGCGTGTAAGCGGAGCGACCACATTCTGGGGAAGAACAGTCTCGTTTTTCTCCTCGGGTACGTCCATTGCGTCAATCTCGATTCACTAAGATTCTCATCCATTGTATTTTCTTTGGTCAAGAACCCGCCCGCGCCGCCGCTTCGTAACAAAAGCGAATGCCCACTGCAGCAGCACAAATACGCGATTGGCAAACCCGATCAGAAAATAAATGTGGACCGCCGCCCAGATGAACCACGCCGGGAATCCCCAGAAGCTTACGAAGCGCAGATCCGCTACTGCGTAGGTTCGACCGACAACAGCAAGATCTCCCTTGTCCCAATACCAGAATGGCGGAGGCACCGGACGATTCGTTACCCGGCTGCGGACGAGTCGTGAGACGTACTTCCCTTCCTGAATGGCCGGCTGCGCAACGCCGGGCAGCACCATTGGTTCGCGTGATCGAATTCCGATCAGATTGCGGGAAAGCGCAACGACATGCGCCGTGTCGCCAATGGCGAAAATCTCCGGATAACCCGGCACAGAAAGATCCGGCCCCACGGCGATTTTCCCAGAAGCATCGCCGGCCAAGCCCAGCCATTTGGCGGCGTGAGATGCAACCACGCCGGCACCCCAGACCACCGTTGCTGCGGAAACTTTCTGCCCACCGGCGACGATACCGCTCGCATCAACCTTGGTGACACTTGTATTCACATGCAGCTCGACGCCTAGGCCTTCCAGATGCCGCCGCGCCTGCAGAGATAGATTCTCGCGATATGTCGGAAGCACGCGCGGGCCAGCTTCATACAAGAGGATCCGTGCTGTACGCAAATCGATGTGGCGGAAGTCCCGCTTAATCGCTATATGAAACATCTCGGCCAGCGTTGCGGCCATCTCTACGCCCACGGTTCAACCCCCAACCAGAACAAATGTCAGTTGCCGCCGGATCTCCTCAGCGTCCACCTTACCAGAAGCAGCTATGCTCTCGGCCCGCTCCAGCGCCGCCAGCACCTGGGTACGGATGATGTCTGCTCCTTCCAGGGACTCCAGCGGTGTTGCGATCGCGCGCCATTCATCATGCCCAAAGTAGTTGTAGTGGCTTCCCGTGGCCAGAATCAGAGAGTCGTAAGGCACGTCGCGATCCTTCAGACGAACTAGACGGCTCCCTGAGTCGATACCGATGACTTCGTCCATCAGCACGTCCACGTTGCATTGGCGGCTGAGGATGCTGCGCAGGGGTCCTGCGATTTCGTCAGGAGAAAGCAATCCGGTCGCGACCTGATACAGCATGGGACGGAAAAGGTGATAATTCCGCTTGTCGATCAGCGTTACGTGCACCGGTGCGCCGCTGAGTTCGCGCGCAGCGTAAAGACCGCCGAACCCTCCCCCAACAACAACCACTCGAGGTGCGGTCACATAGTCCTTCAATCTTGCACCCATAAAATCACGCATCCCTAAGCATCGACGTCGATCACGGCCTGGGCAAACGCCTGCGGCGCTTCCTGAGGAAGATTGTGACCGATGCCGCCGGTGATGATCCGGTTTGCATACTTGCCGGTGAATTTCTGGCGATAGGCTGCTGGGTCGGCAGGGTGTGGCGCACCATTGGCATCGCCTTCGAGGGTAATGGTGGGCACGGCGATGGTCGGAAGCTGAGCGAGCTGCTTTTCAAATTTTTCATATTGCGGTTCGCCTTCAGTCAGTCCGATCCGAAAGCGATAGTTGTGAATCACGATGGCGACGTGATTCGGATTGTCGAAGGAAGCCGCGGTGCGACCGAATGTGGCATCATCGAAGTTCCACTTGGGCGAAGCGATCTGCCAAATGAGCTTGGCAAAATCGCGGCGGTATTCGTCATAGCCGGCTCGGCCACGCTCGGTAGCAAAGTAGTACTGGTACCACCACTGGAGCTCGGTCCTTGGCGGCAACGGCTTCTTGTTGGCTTCAGGGCTGGCGATCAAATAGCCGCTCACGGAGACGAGCGCCTTGCAACGTTCCGGCCAGAGAATCGCTATGATATCGGCTGTCCTTCCTCCCCAATCAAAACCGGCGAAGATCGCCTTCTGGATCTTAAGAGCATCCATCAGATGGATGATGTCGAGGGCCACCACGTATGGCTGGCCATTGCGAAAGGTGTCATTTGAAAGAAAGCGCGTAGAGCCGTAGCCGCGCAGGTACGGGACGATCACCCTGTAGCCCTTCGCGGCCAACAGCGGAGCAACATCGACGTAGCTGTAAATGTCGTAGGGCCAGCCCTGCAGGAGAATGACGGGAGGGCCATCTCCCGGGCCATCCTCTGCGTATCCGACATTGAGGAGACCTGCGTCGATCTGCTTCAGTGAGTGGAACGAGGTGTTCGTTCCCGGCTTAATCGCGGGCAGATCGGCTGAGTCTGTCTTGCTGGAAATGGGCAGGGCGCCTTCCGCGAAAAGTGCAGGCGGCGCGAGCAACGCCGCTCCGGCCGATAGCCCTGCCATTGCAAATCGACGACGTGAGAATCCCATTGCTTCCGCGTTCTTCATAGATCGCCTCCTCTGATTCGAATGTTGCTGGTTAGTTAATGCAACGGACGTTTCTGGCCGCCGGCAACGGTCCTACATTGGATTCTCATCGAACAATCTGGCAACCATTGCCGAGTCCAGATCAACGAACATGATGGCTCTTCTGGTTCGGACGGAACTGTGCGCCTCGCAGTTATTGGCGAAAGACACAACTGACACAGCTGTCTACTTCCGTGCTTTCATGAACTGACTTACCAGTTCCGCAATCTCGTCTGCCTTGGTGTCGAGCGCAAAGTGACCGGCGTCAAGCACGTGCACCTGCGCCTTCGGCACGTCTTTGCGATAGCGTTCTGGCTCTCCCGGATCGAATGACAAATCGTGCTTGCCCCAGATCACCAGCAGTCTGGGCTGTTCCTTCTGCATCCATGCCTGCCACTTCGGATAACTCTCGACATTTGTGCGGTAGTCGTAGAACAGATCGCTCTGAATCTGCGCCTGTCCCGGCGAGTTCAGAAATGCATACTCATCCGTCCAGAGATCCGGATCATACAGATCGACATTCGGATCGTCCCCAACATGCCGCGTTTTCGTCGTCGCCAGGGACAGCAGATTCTTGCGCAGCGCTTCTTCGTTCGTCTGCCGGTCAGCCCAGAACGCGCGCCGTGTTGCCCAGTTCGCACCGAGGCCTTCGTTGTGGGCCACGGCATCTTGCACGATGAGCGCTTGCACCCGCTCTGGGTGGGTCAAGGCCATGCGAAAGCCAACCGGTCCGCCGTAGTCCTGCATGTAGAGCGTGTAACGCGACAAGCCCAGCGTCTGCACGAAGTCTTCCATCACCGTGGCAATGTGGTCGAAAGTGTAGGGAAACTCCCTCGGGTCCGGCCAGTCGCTGTGTCCGAAGCCCGGATAATCTGGCGCAACCAGATGATAATTGTTTGAAAGCCGCGTCAATAGAGGCTGAAACATTCGCGATGACGACGGAAGACCATGCAGCAAAAGAATGACGGGCGCATCTTTCGGCCCAGCTTCTCTATAAAAGATCGAGAGCCCATCGACCTTAACTGTGCGATAAAAGACCTGCTGTTCCATTGATTTGTCCTTTGTCTGGGCATTGATGCCGAGTGCGGTGGCGAGCATCAGTACCGAGACCGCAATGCTCGCGAGGATCCGATATGTCGATCTCGCGCTGTTCATGCATCCCCCGATCTACTCTGCGACTTCAAAGATCACTTCGAGTTCTACTGGCATCCCCAACGGCAGGCTGGCAACGCCGATCACCAGCCGAACTGCCATTTTGTCGCTGCCAAACACATCGCGAAACAGATCAGATGCCGCATCCGCAACTCGCGGCTGGTCGAAGAAATCTCCCGACGTCGCCAAGAACACGCCCAGTCGAACCACGCGCCTCACGCGATCGAGCGACCCCAGATGCTTCCTGACCGCTGCCAGCGCGCTCAAAGCCGCCGTGCGCACCGCATCGCGCCCCATCTCGGAATCCACTTCCTTCCCCAGCCGGCCAAGATACTTCGGCTTGTGATCCACAACCGGGAGCATCCCGCTCAAGAAGAGCAGGTTGCCCGTTTGCACCGTCTCGACGTAGCTCCCGAATGGCGCCGGTGCTGCCGGAAGGTGAATTCCAAGTTCCTGCAGTCGCCGCTCCGCACCATTCTTCACGCTCACCACCGGCCCACGTGCGCACCGTCGTCCACGTGCAGCACCTCCCCTGTTACGTGACTGGCTTCCGTCAGATAAACAACAGCGTCGGCGATGTCCTTCGGTCCGGAAACCGTGCCCATCGGTGAGCGCGCCCCCAGGTTGCCCTTGTGCAGAGGCGTGTCCACAACGCCTGGCGCGACGGCGTTGAAGCGAATCCGCTCTTTCGCGTATTCGTTCGCGAGGCTTAGTGTGATCGCATCGATGCCGCCCTTGGTCATCATCGGAACCGATGCCGGAACCCCTGCGATCGGGTTATCGGCCAGCGATGCACTGATGCTGGTCACGCTGCCACCCCTGTCTTGAACCAACATCTGCCGCACGGCCAGCTGCGTGATGAAGACGAACCCATCGAGGTTGGTGGAGACCAAGGCGCGAAGTTCTTCGGCGGTATACTCCGTGAATGGCTTCGAAGAATAGATGCCCGCGTTGTTCACCACATGGTCGATCGAACCGAACGTCTCGATCGCCGTTTTCGCCACCTTCTCCGCAGTCTCTGCACGGCTGATATCTCCATCTACCAGCGCAAGGTTGGGAGACGGCGAGTACCCAGCCTTCGAAATGCTTCGCGAGGTCGCAACAACGTTATAGCTGCGCTCCAGAAACGCCTGAACGATAGCGGCGCCGATTCCTTGCGAGCCGCCGGTGACGATGACTGTCTTCCCGCTTGCCATGGTAAGCTCCTATTGTCCCCGGCAAACCCGGAGAAGTCGATCCCAGCCTGCCCGAACCTGTACAAACAACAGCCCATGCTCGCGCACGCAGCTACAGATGTCATTGTGGCAGCAGTGCATGCAGACGCAATATGAGACGAAGGTATTGATCGATACCTTAGTGCTAGCTCGACTCGCCACGGTCTCGACGAAGACGGAGTGACGGATCCCATTGTGCGTTTGACAGCTACCTGGCCGGGCGCAAAGCGGACCCAGACGGGCGCATCAGCCGGAGGCGTGTAGCAATGCTTACTAATTCTGCGAGGGATTCAGCTTTCATCTTTCGCATCATGCTCCCGCGATGTGCTTTAACTGTAATTTCGCTGATCCCCAGTTCGCTGCCAACCTGCTTATTGGGCAAGCCGGCGACCACTAACGCCATCACTTCGCGTTCGCGAGCACTGAGGCACGAATACCGGGTTTTCAAAGCCAGGATCTCTGTAGAGCGGTCAAGTAATGCCTTGCTACGTACCAAGGCATGGCGAACGGCATTCAGCAGAATTTCGTCACTAAACGGTTTTGTCAGGAACTCTACAGCTCCCGCCTTCATCGCCTGCACGGTTATGGGAATATCTCCGTGGCCTGTGATGAAGATGATCGGCATCTCATGCCGTTCCACCGCAACACGTTTCTGCAGATCGAGACCGTTGAGTCCGGGAAGAGAAATGTCCAGTACCAAGCAACTTGGAACAGTTACGGGTGAACGGCCGAGAAAATCCTGCGCGGAAGCGAACGTCTCCGCATCGAAGCCCTCATGGCGAAGCAAGAGTTCGAGCGATTCGCGAACGGAGATGTCGTCATCGACGACGAGAACAATTGACGGGATCTCTGGCATGGGCAAGGCCTCACTCCAAAATCAAGTGCACTTGCACGAGCTATTGTATATCTGTGACATAATTCCACAGACAACGATCATTTGACCTGAAACGCGGAATTCAGCGCTTCGAGCATCGCAGCATCACTGAACGGCTTGATCAAACATGCTATTGCACCCTGCTCGATAAGCCGCGACCGTAACGTTTCGTCTCGGTGTCCGGTGATGAAAATTATCGGGATCTTGATCTTTCGACAATTCAATTCTTCTTGGAGTTCGGGACCGCACATTCCCGGCATGGCAACGTCGAGGATCAAACATTGGGTTCGCGCGATTCCGTCGGACGCAAGGAACTCTTCAGCAGAAGAGAATGTCTGAGGCGCAAAACCGAATTCCTTGAGTAGATCTGGCAGCGATTCGCGGACCGATTCATCATCGTCAACGATTGACACAAGTAAACGTGGATTCATCATGGGTATCTCAGTCCGCACTTAAAAAACATATTTCTTCAACGCGGAGAACCGTGCATTTCCTCCAGCGCCGATTGGCGAAATCCGCGTGCTCCCTCCGAAGTGCCGCTCACAACACTCAGGGCTGCCCATCAACAATGCGACTGAGTTTGTCTCCATGAAGTCCCTTCTTGGCCACACCCCACAACAGCATCATCCGCCGTGCTGCCGACAGCGTCTATTGTACTTAGGTATTGGTTACCGGCCGCAAGCACACTCCTCCAAGTCGTTGCTCCTAAGCAGGTTTGGTGATGTAGTCATTCGGAATGAAGGATGCGAAGGAGCATCCTAGCCCTTCCTTGACTAATGCACAAAAGCGGCCGCGATGGGACTAAGCAATCGAACGGCTGAGGGGGAAGTTGACCGCAAGACGAATTCGTACGAAAGTATTGATCGATACTTTTGTCCATTGGCTTCGTCTCTGCGCTTCATGCATAATCACAGCAGTTGACGCGCGTTTGATTCAGATCTTTGCCTCACGCCTGCGACTCGGAAAGCTTCAACTGGCGATCGGTGAGTCTGTCTGCGTGAGTGAAACTCGCAAGCCGGGTGATTGCTTCCAAGCTTTCAGGCCCGTGCATTTTAAATGTGTACGATGGAAAGCGCTTCTCATGGCCGCTCCTAAGGTTAAGACCCGGGCTCGCAGGGAATTGAGAATGCAAAGGTGGCTCCTGGCCCGTCGTTCGCCGTTGCCCACAGCCGCCCGTGATTGGCTTCAATAATCGAACGACTGACAGAGAGTCCGACCCCCATTCCGTCTGACTTTGTCGTGTAGAACGATTCGAACATTTGCTCGGCAACTTCAGGAGTAAAGCCAACGCCAGAGTCTTGAACTGAAAGCCGCACATGCTCGCCTTCCAGCTCCGTTCTGAGCACCATTTGGCGTGGTCGATCCTTGATGCCGCTCATTGCGTCGGACGCATTGCGGAGGAGATTGAGAATGACCTGCTGCAGTTGCACTCGGTCCCCGTGAACAGCCGGCAGCCGTTCGCTAAATTCATGCTTCAGATTTATGCTGTTTTTCTCAAGCTCGCCGGATAGCAGCGCGACGACTTCGCGAGTTGCCTCGTTGAGGTCGAGCGGCTCGACCTCTATTTGCTTTTTGCTGAAGAGCGTCCGCAATCGAGTGATCACCTCAGAAGCGCGGTTGCCATCGCGAATCGCGCGCCGCGCCGCTTCCCGCGCGACGTCGATATTGGGAGGATCTGCGGATAGTGTGCGCAGGCATGTGCTGGCGTTGGTAACGATTCCTGCAAGCGGCTGACTGACTTCATGTGCAATCGACGCAGTTAAGGCCCCGAGGCTCGTGACTCTTGCCATGTGGGCGAGCTCCGATCGCAGTTCGTTGAGCGCGTTTTCGGCGCACTTCCGATCGTCGATATCGGTTGCGAGAACGAACCAGCGCCCGATGCTGCCGTCTTGATCCATCATGGGAAACACGCGAGCGTGAAACCATCGAAAGACGCCGTCCGCCCGGCGGTAGCGGAACTCTTCGATGAGGGCGGTTCCGGTAGTCATCGCACGTGTAAACGATGCTTCCATACGATGCAGGTCGTCGGGATGGAGAACGTCGTTGACCCTCCAACTCTTGATTTCATCCAGCGATTTGCCGAAGTACTCCAGGTATTGTTGATTCACGAGTTCGATCTCGCCACTTGGACTCAAAGTTGCAACGAGTCCCGGGATGTTATCGACAATTTGGCGAAAATTGTTTTCACTCGCCCGGAGAGCTTCTTCAGCGCGTTTGCGATCGTCAATATCTATTTGCAGAAATAACCATCGCACAATTCTACCCTGTCGAGCTCGGAGTGGGCGCCCGCGAAGATCAAACCATCGATACACACCGTCAAAACGCCGGGCGCGTAGTTCTAACTCAATCGGATCTCCTGACGCCAACGATTGTGCAAACGCCTGAATCAATCCGGGGCGATCTTCAGGGTGAATCATCTCGCCCGTAGTCCACTGGTCGTTGATCTCTTCCAGCGATTTTTCGTAATAGTCCAATATCTGCCTGCCGAGCCAAACAACCTCGCCACTAGCGCTGACGACTGCAACCATACCGGGAATACAGTCTACGATTAAGCGCGACTCATAGTCGCTTTCGCGCAGGGCTTCTTCGGCGCGTTTACGGTCTTCGATATCGGTGATAAGACCGTACCAGCGGGTTATTCTGCCGTCAGCGTCTCGCTCGGGGAGGATGCGAACCTGGAACCATCGATAGACACCGTCGGCCCGGCGGTAGCGGAGTTCACCATCGTAGAGAGTTCCGGTCGTGAACGAACGCGTTACTTCTGCGATCACACGCGGACGATCATCCGGATGAACCAGATCGTTGGTTGACCAAGAATTTATTTCATCGAGTGTCTTGCCGAAGTACTCCACCATTCGCTGGTTCGGAAATTCAACCTGACCAGCCGGACTCAATGTACACACGAATCCCGGGATGTTGTCCAGGATCTGGCGGAGATTTGTTTCGCTTGCTCGCAGCTCCTCTTCGGCACGCTTCTGGTCGTCGATGTCGGTGGTCGTACCGACGAATTTGAGGACTTTTCCTTCTGCATCGTGCAAGACCACAGCTTGCTGGAGATGCCAGCGATAGGTCCCGTCCTGAGCGCGGAGAGACCGCGTTTCGAACGCAAAGCCCTGTCCCGAGCGCACTCCCTCCCAAAAGGCCGTCGATGCTGTTTCGCGATCCTCGGGGTGGACCGCGGCCATCCAGGCCTCAGGATGCGACCGGACAAAATCGAGAGTCTGAGCGGAGAAGTCAAGCCAAATCTGATTCACGAAATCCGGCGTCCCATCAGGCTTGAGCGTCCAGGTGGATACAGGAAGATGCTGGAGCAGCCCCACCTGAAGTTGCAATTCTTTGTTGGTTTCAGCCAGCTCCCTTGTTCGCTCCGCGACCCGCCGATCAAGTTCACTTGCAACCCGTTTTTGCTCATTCAGGCGCAATGCCTGCTGCAACCCGATAGCCAACTGATTCGCAGCTACGTTAAGTACCAAGCTCTCGGTTTGTTCCGGAAAGTCGCGCCTCTTAGATCCCGCCACGATGAGACCGAGCTCTTCTTCTATTCCCATTCTGATGGGAAAGGCCGAAATCTCCTGCCCTCCCACAGGCCTGATTACTTTTTCAGGCCATTGCTGTGGATCTTTTCCAGTCCACTGATTCAGTGCATGCCGAAGCTCCTCCTGGCTATGGCTCGTCCCGAAGAGCGGAGCAGTCCTAAGCGCGTCGACCGGGGCTTCGCGTGAGTCAATTCGTACTCGCGCATAGAGGAAATCGAGGTCAAGCATTACCAGAAGGGCATCGAGGAACGTATCCAGGATTCGACTCGGTTCGCTGACACTCCAGACGGCCGGAAGAGCAAGAACGCTGACCAGATGGTTCATGCAGCGCTGCAGCCGTTTCACTTCAGTCGCAGGATCCGTGGGTTGCTGGTGCATACTGGCCCGCCACTACTGGGGATTTATTCGTCCGGACCGCCGTCCGCGAAATTCGCCAAGAAATTCCTCAGGAGGCGTGAAAAATGGGTTTTGTTGGAGATGCCCCCCAATAATGACCATCGGGTGCGTCCGCATGATGTCGATCACGGCATCCCCGCTGAGCTGCGCGAGATGGTAGGTGCAGATAACGGCGTCGTCGTATCGGCGCCAAACATCGTTCACACGCGATTCAAACTCGATGACATCCTGGATACGAGATTGATCTCCCGACGCCCAATCCATCCGGCAAGCGATGCGACTCCGTGGGAATCCTTCCGCGTTCCTGGCCGAAGCCGCCATCTCTTCGAATGCTGCAAGCATCCGGTCTTGATCGAAACGTCCATCTCGTAGATAGACTTCGGTATTGATCCGGATCTGCAGCTGTCCTTTTTGCTGATGAGCGGTTGAGTCGATGCCCGCCACGGCTAGACGCTGCAGATGCTCCTGGCGTGCCTCGGGATTGATGACCTGAACGGCCTTGTCTCCACAGGACAGACCTTCCCGGATGAAGGGGAGCAATACGCGGTACTCCTCGTCGTCGTTTGAGAAAAACGCGCAGACGTGGCGCACTTCACCAAGTTGAGAGCCGGCCAGAGAAATTGGGTGCGGCGGTCGCTTCATTTGCAAGTTCTCCCACTAGAAGTCGCTTCGCGAACGGCGAGGATTACCTGTGCAGGTGCGTGTTCCCAGCACAAATGTCTGACTTATCAGCGATTTACTGCTCATCGCTGAAGAATAAGGCAAAGATCAAAAGTCAGGCATTGCGGGGGTCGGGGACCATGGAGCCTTACGCGAAAACGCTTTCACGACGTACGTGCGTAAGGTTCAAGCAATTCTATAACGGCGACCGCTCTCGTCTATTAAAAAACTCATGATTCTGTTATTTCGCAGAAAATATAATATGCATCACGAGATTGCCGCAGCTACGAACGACGCTTCCGAGCGTTTTGTCTGGAGTGGACCGGCTCGAGTCCGGCTGGGAGCTGGCCTGCTCCAGTTGTCGTTCGGCCCCCCAATCAACTACCTTGTGCGATAAATCCCGGAACGCCTGTTTTCACCACTTTATTGAGTCTCTCCCTGGTCTGAATGCGATTGATTTCGTTCAATGCGCCTTCCGGAAGAGCGGAGATGTCAAAATTCTCTCGCGCGCGGGCCGCAGTTTTAGGTGTTGTCAGTAAAGCCGTACCGCGCTGCACCGCCCATGCCAGCAACACCTGTGCCGGCGTCTTTCCAACTCGTGTCGCGATTGCCGAAATGACAGGATCTTCGAGCAGCCCCGGCTTCATCCCATGACCCAATGGCGCGAAAGCCAAAAACACAACTCCCTTCTCCTTGCAGAATTCCAGAAGCTCCGTTTCCGGCAGGTACGGATGGGCTTCGACCTGGACCACGGCCGGCTTGATTCTTGCAGATTCATAGATAGGCAACAGTTCTTTCAATCCGATGTCTGACAGTCCGATGGCCCGGCACCTGCCGCGGTCCACGAGACTTTCCATTGCTCTCCACGTATCGAGCAAAGTCACTCCACTGTCGTAGAGTACGTTGCCATTTTGATCTCGCGGATCATGGTCGTCTCCCGGTTGAAATGCAAATGGAGTATGAATAAGGTAGAGATCCAAATACTCGAGCCTGAGTCTTTGGAGACTCGCATCGAAAGCCGGCTCAACGCGTTCGGGCCGATGATTCGTGTTCCACAACTTTGTGGTAATGAAAACGTCTTCGCGCGCGATCCCCTCGGCAGCGAGGCCTGCCTCTAACGCCTCGCCTACCTCGCGCTCATTCCGGTATCGTTCCGCGCAATCGAAGTGTCGAAATCCGGCGTCCAGCGCGTCTCTGGTCGCAGTCCTCGTCAAAGTTAAGTCGGGAATGAGAGTGCCAAAACCCAGTGCAGGCATGTAGCCCCCTCCGTTGTTGAGCGGCATTCTCGTCAGCGGAAGATCGGAAGATTCAATCATGGTTGCGTCTCCAAGCCACCTTGCATCCAGCGGCCAATCTCTTTTCTGATGCTCTGCGGGTCATTCGGGGATGGGGTAATCGTCCCCGACGCTGCTAACGACGCGTACACAGCTTGTTCCGCTGCAAACCAGTCGACTTCGGGCGAACCGAGAGGGCGCCCCCTTCTTATCCAAAGCTTGTACGCTAGTTCTGTCACAAACTCAAGCCGGCTCTCATATGAAAAATCAGGGGTGAGCTCCAGTGGTTGTTGCGTATCGGACGGTCGAGATTCGTCGGGCATCGTGGTTCCTCCAATTTTGGGTCTGCAGGAGCGATCCAAGCCTCGCTAAAGCTGTTTCATCGATTGTTACAATCCTGCGAATGGAATGTCCTCCAAACGACGTCTCACCCAATCTCAAAGTTCATCGCCAGGACGGTGCTTCGTGCCACAGAATGAAAGAAGCCTCAAGCGGCACGAACGCTCCTGCGTGCCGCGGAACGAGGCGCGGCGTATAGTCAGCAACGGGGCGACCTGTCGGAACAGAAGCGCTGTAGGTGAAAGCGCTTGTCGCTTCGATCAGGCGTTCTCCACGACTCATGGCGTGCACGGTTGGATCCCCTTCCTTCTGCGCCTCCGCGTAGAGTTCGACCATCAAGGCATCGGGATCGACATCATCAAGAAAAACCTGAACGTGAAATAGAAATCGCTCGCCCTGTTGCTCGACGGTCGCGGTGCCGAATCGCAGCGCTGACCAATGCTTCGCCAGTTCCGCCTGCCAGGCGACCAGATCGGCTCCCATTGAACCTCGATTCTCGGCGCGCTGGCGAAAAGCTGCCGCCGCCGAGAGATAGTGTTCTTCGGTATATTGGCGGACTACGCGATTGGTCGAAAAGGCCGAAGTTAAGCGGGCCAAGCTTTCGCGCATCCGGGCAACCCAGCCGCGTGGAATTCCATGCTCGTCGCGGGTATAGAACTCCGGGATCACCTCCCTTTCGAGCACCGCATAGAGACTTTCAGCTTCTGATGCGTCCCAAGAAGGGTCATCGCCATGTTCGCGCCCATCTCCGATTGCCCTGCCTACTTCCGGGGAATACGCCTCGGCCCACCAGCCGTCGAGTTCTGAAAGATTCAACCCGCCGTTCACCAGCACCTTCATGCCGCTTGTGCCGCTTGCTTCCCAGGGCCGTCGCGGAGTGTTCACCCAGACGTCCACCCCCTGAACCAGATGCTCCGCCATCAGAACGTCGTAATCCGAAAGGAAGACCACCCGGGATCGAACCTCAGGGCGGCGAACAAACTCAAACCACTGCGTGATCATTTGTTGCCCCTCGACGTCCTGGGGATGCGCCTTGCCTGCAAGCACAAGGTGAACAGGGCGCTCTGGATTCGTAAGGATGTTGATAAGCCGCGAAGGGTCGTGCAGCAGAAGATTCGGGCGTTTATATACGGCAAAGCGACGGGCAAATCCCAAAGTCAAGGTATTTTCATCGAGTATCTGTGCGGCCTGCGTGAGGTCTTCCGCCGATGCTCCCCGAGGCGCTAATTGACTGCCGTAAAGTCTGCGGACGTAGGCAACGAGATCCTTGCAGGTAACGGTGCGGAGTTGCCAGAGGTCGGAATCGCCGGCGGCACGAATATCTTTTTCTTTATCTGCCAGTGTTCCGTACCAGTATTGTTTTCCGCAGTGAAATTCCCACAAGCGGTCTGCTTCAGCAGAGTCCCAGGTAGGGGTGTGCACTCCGTTGGTCACGTGCGTTACCGGCACCTCTGCTTCGGGCCACCTGGGAAAGAGGGGCTGGAAGAGCCGTCGGCTCACTTGACCGTGCAATTTGCTCACGCCATTGATGGCGCCGCTGCCGTGGATCGCCAAATAGGCCATATTGAACGGTTCGGACGAGTCGTGGCGATCGCGCCGCCCCAACGCTAGAAGCTCGTCGAATGAAATCGACAGTTTCTCCTCGGCATAGTTCTTGAGGTAGGGTTCGATCAGGCTGGGAGCAAAGCGGTCAAAGCCCGACTCCACGGGAGTGTGCGTCGTAAAAAGGTTGCCGGCACGGGTAACGGCAAGCGCGACATCGAATGGTTTGCCGTTGTCCTCCATGTAGGAACGCGCCCGTTCCAACACCGCGAATGCGGCATGACCTTCGTTAAGATGGCAGACCTCGGGATCGAGTCCCAAGGCTCGCAGGAGCCGCCAGCCCCCAATACCGAGGACTAACTCCTGTCTTAAACGCAGCTCCGGACCACCACCGTACAGTTCGGAAGTTATGCCGCGGAAAGACGGAAGGTTTGCGGGATCGTTGGTATCGAGCAAATACAATTTGACCCGGCCCACCTGTACTTGCCAGACTCTGATCCACAACTTAAGGCCAGGCAAAGCAACGGCCAGGCGCAGCCACTCGCCGTTTGGCTCGCGCACTGGTCGAATCGGAAGCTGGCCGGGATCATTGAATGGGTACAAAGCCTGTTGGTGGCCTTCGGCATCAATTTCCTGCCGAAAATAGCCTTGCTGGTAGAGCAAACCAATTCCGACAACCGGGACGCCCAGGTTGCTTGCGGCTTTGAGCTGATCGCCAGCAACGTTTCCCAGTCCGCCAGAATAAATTGGCAGCGCTTCGCTCAGCATGAATTCCATCGAGAAATACGCAACTGTCGACACACCCGAACGCGGGTGCGCCTTTTGGAACCACGCTTGCGACTTTTCGGCGAGCATTTTCTCCCGGTGGAGATCATCCAGGAGTTTTTGAAATCCTGGGTCGGAGGTAACACTTTGCAGCTTTTCCCGCGATACGGTTTGTAGCAGAACCCAGGGATTGTGGGTCAGTTCCCAGAGTTCGGGATCGAGTTTCTCCCACAGTTGGTCCGCCGAATGATTGAACGACCATCTGAGGTCCAGGGCCAGGTCGGTAAGAGCATCTGAAGCGCCCTTATCGAGGGGACGATCATCGATTATCGAGCTACTCATATGACAAACTCCTGTCACTGCTTATGTCTTTAGGGCTTATCGGCTCCAGCAGCCTGGGCACTGCGAGCCAGCGTTTCCGCGACAATGGCCCGGGCTTCTTCCTCGATTTGTCGTAGATGGTCCTGACCGAGAAAACTCTCGGCGTAGATTTTGTAGATTTCTTCCGTGCCCGAAGGACGTGCTGCAAACCAGCCATCTTTCGCAATCACCTTGATTCCTCCGACTGGATTGCCGTCTCCCGGAGCGCTCGTCAGAATTTTCTGGATCGGCTGCCCCGCAACTTCTTTAGCGTGAATGTCGGACGGAGACAATTTTGCCAGAGCGGCTTTTTGTTCGGGAGTCGCGGGAGCGTCGATGCGTTCGTAGACGGGATCTCCCAGCTCGCGAGTGAGCTCACGATAAATCTCACCCGGATCTTTGCCCATACGCGCTGTAATTTCTGCTGACAGTAAACAAGGAACAATTCCGTCTTTATCAGTGGTCCATACGCTGCCGTCGCGCCGGAGAAAAGACGAACCCGCGCTCTCTTCGCCACCAAAACCCAGGTGACCGGCGAGCAATCCTTCGACAAAATATTTAAAGCCCACCGGAACTTCATAAAGCCGCCGCCCCAGGCGGGCGCTGACACGATCGATCATGCTGCTGCTCACCACGGTCTTGCCAACGGCGACGTCCGCACTCCAATTGGGCCGGTTCGCGAACAAATAACTGACGCACACTGAAAGGTAGTGATTCGGAGGCAGCAACCCGCTTCCTTTGGTCACGATGCCGTGACGGTCGTGATCGGTATCGCTGGCAAAAGCAATATCGAACTTATCTCTCAATGCGATGAGTCTCTGCATCGCATAAGGCGAGGAAGGATCCATGCGAATCTTTCCGTCCCAATCCACGCTCATGAAGCGAAATGTGGGATCTACTGTTTGGTTCACGATCGTCAGATCGAGACCATATTGCTCGGCAATTCGCGGCCAATAATCGATGCCCGCTCCCCCGAGGGGATCCACGCCAAGCTTGATCTTGGAGTCGCGGACCGCATTCATGTCCACGACACTAATGAGATCGCTAACATAGAGGTTCAAGAAGTCGTGCTTATGCGTTGTGGATGCACACAACGCTTTGGCAAAATCTATGCGCTTAACACCGTCGAGGCCGCGCTCGAGAAAATCATTGGCTTTCGATTCAATCCATGTGGTCGCGCTCGAATCTGCCGGTCCACCATGCGGAGGGTCGTACTTAAAGCCTCCGTCATCGGGGGGATTGTGAGAAGGCGTGATCACAATACCGTCGGCAAGCCCTGACTTTCGTGCGCGGTTGTAATTCAGAATCGAATGGGAGACGGCCGGGGTCGGGGTATAGGGTGTGCCTTCCGAGATCATTACTTCGATTGCATTTGCCGCAAGCACTTCCGTCGCGCTCGCAAATGCAGGTTCTGACAAAGCATGAGTGTCCATCCCAAGGAACAGCGGCCCGTCGATGTTCTGGACTTTGCGGTAATCGCAAATTGCTTGGGTGATGGCCAGGATATGCCACTCGTTGAACGCCACGTCGAAAGCAGATCCGCGATGGCCGGACGTGCCGAAGATAACCCGTTGTCCGGGATCGCTCGGATAGGGCCGCAGCTCGTAATACGCTGTGACGAGCTTCGGGACGTTGACAAGAATGGATGGGTCAGCCGGCTTTCCGGCAGCAGGGTTAATTGTCACGCAGCACCTCGCCGCTATCCGTCAAGAGAATTGCGCTTGATCGAGGTTCGAGCCGAAAACCATTTTGGCCCTGTATGGGAGGCTCTTTCCCAGGGTCGAAGAGATCGTCAGGTGCGGTTCGGGAAGTATCGGCCGCCAAACGCCAGATCTTTCCGGTCGGCAGCGCTGGAATGAAAAAATCAACTGGACTTGTGTCGGCGTTAAACAGGAGGAACAGGTCGGGTTCTGTCTGTCCCAGAATCAGGCACGCAAAGGACTTCTGCCGCTGGTCCGCCCAGTCGGGAGTGGCACTGTTTGGCGCAAACCACTTTATCTCTGCATCCGTGTAGAAATTTTCTCTCCGTAAAACAAGATGGGCTCGGCGAAAGGCGATCATTCCCCGAGTGAAGCGGTGGATCTCTTTGTGTTTTTCGAGCAAGCTCCAGTCAAACCAGCTCACCTCGTTATCCTGGCAGTAGGCATTGTTATTACCGCGCTGGGTTCGGCGAAATTCATCGCCGCCGAGCAACATAGGAACCCCGCGAGAGATAAACAGGGTTAGCAGAAAATTCTTGATCAAGCGGTTGCGCATGCCCTCGACACGGGGATCCTGGCTCGGTCCTTCCACCCCGCAATTGTCGCTATGATTGGCTTCGGCTCCATCATGGCTGAACTCGCCATTTTCGTCATTCTGCTTCTGCTTGTAGCTGACCAAGTCGTTCAGTGTGAAGCCGTCATGACAAGTAACGAAGTTGAGGCTCCTTGCGGGCCCCTTGCCCGAGCTTTGGTACAAATCAGAGCTTCCGCAGATTCGGCGCGCGAACGATCCGATCATGCCCGCGTCGCCAGCCCAGAAGCGGCGCACATCGTCACGGAAACGGCCATTCCATTCCGTCCAGCGCGTGGAGGAAAAATCTCCGACCTGATAGGCGCCGCCTGCGTCCCAAGCTTCCGCGATTATCTTTACGTCACGCAGGATAGGATCCTCGGCAATGCCTTCAAGAAGCGGAGCTTCGCGCAGAATGTTCCCATGCTCATCCCGGCCCAGGACTGAAGCGAGGTCGAAGCGAAATCCGTCAACGTGCATGTTCATGACCCAGTATCGGAGCACACTCGTAATGAACTCTCTCACGACAGGGTGGTTGGCATTCAGCGTATTACCCACGCCGGTAAAATCCTTGTAATACCGGCGTTGATTCTCTTGCAACATATAGAAGATCGAGTTCTCAATGCCGCGCAGGCAGATCGTGGGGCCCAGTTCATTGTTCTCAGCTGTATGGTTCAAGACGATGTCCAGGATCACTTCAATGCCGGCGCGGTGAAAGGCCTTGACCATCTCTCGGAATTCCGTGGTCTGCCGCCATTGCGATCCATCAAAGCTGTAGGACTGCTTGGGAGCAAAGTAGGCGACAGGATTGTAGCCCCAGTAGTTCTTGAGTTTTTCTCCTGTCATCGGATTGAGCAGTTGCGACTCATTTTCGTTGAACTCGAGAACAGGCATCAGCTCAATAGAGGTCACTCCCAGGTCTTGGAGATAAGGGATTTTTTCGGTCAAGCCGGCGAAGGTTCCGGGACGCTCTGCCTTCGAGCTGGTATGGATTGTGAAGCCGCGAACGTGTGTCTCGTAAATGACCGTATCAGAGGCGGAATGCTTTGGAGGAGAATCCATCTCCCAGTCGAAATGGTCGCGAGTATAGATGCATTTCGGTGTGGTGCCGGCGTTATCAACGGTCGAAATGCTTAAGTCAGTCATTCTGCTGGAGGAATCGTAGCCGCGGGCGGCTGAAAAATCCCAATTCTTGACGCCAGCAAGCGCTCTTGCGTAAGGATCTAGAAGCAACTTTTGTGGGTTGAAGCGATGGCCTTCTTCCGGTTGATAAGGTCCTTCGATGCGATAGCCATAGAGTTGTCCCACGTCAATGCCTCGCACCCAAATATGCCAAACGTCACCGGTCCGATGACATATCGGATCCAAATCAATGATCCTCGTCGGAGAAGAGTCATCAGGATATTTGTAAAATTCCAAGCGAACACGTGTCGCGTGACGGCTGAACAAAACGAAATTGACCCCGTCTCCTTGCTGATGTGTACCCCCGATCGGAAGTGGATAACCCGCCTGGATATCACTTTCCTCAGGCGATGCTGCGCCGTCCGCCTGGCCCGATATCATGCTGCCGTCGCGGGGATCGCGAATGGGAAATCCAGTTCTGAAATCGGGTGCGTTCGTCTTTGGCGTCTCTGCCATGGTTTGCCTCTCGACCTATTCGATACTGGAGTAGATCGAAGTTGGTGGGTGTGCTATTTCTTCCGTACAATCGAGGCATCTTCCGTACCGGCCCGCTTGTTCCACCCGTGGAAACGCGAGAAGTCACCTGCATTCCATGCCTCCCGCAGTCCAGAGATACTCAGATCCCAGTCTGGTCGAATCTCACTCGTCACGGCGCGTAGATCGCGCCAAAGATCGACGACCGACGGACGGCCCCAGAACCAGTAGCCGTTATAGATGCTGTAAATCACGAGGCCCGGCTCGAGCACAAGTGTATGCGGGATCATCGGATTGTGCTCGGGGTCGGTGTACTCCTGGATGTCGAGATCCTTTTGAACCGTTCGGTCGGGATCTGAAAGGAATGTCCACTGGGCTCCGACTGACGCACGGAATTCCTGAAGAGTATGGTGATCGTCTGTAGCGATTGTGGCGACCTGAGTATACGCCACTGCGATTTTCGGATAGAACGCAGCGAGTTCCAAATGCTGCTGGTGCTCCTTTGGGCAATAGTGGCCGCGCGCAAGGGTAAGGATCAGCGGATCGTCGCCCTGTAGCTCGCTGAGCTTACGCAGTTTCCCCGTGTGATCGGGCAGCTCGTAATCAGGAAAGACGCTTCCGGGCACAACATCAGAGCGCATGATTCGACTCCTCTCATTTCTCTCAGAGATCGAGAGCGACAGCCGCGTTTGGTTGGGAACAGCATACGAGCACGTCCCCGGCAGCCCGCCTGTCAAGCGGCTCAGGGTTATAAACTGCCGTCGGCTTCAATATCTCGGGACTTGGTCGGTCTGAGCGCCTCATGCTTCATTTCACTTTTTGCTGCGCTATGGGATCCCGTGAGTGTACCGGCCAAGTCGGCACATGTATCCTCTTGACCGGCATAATATCCACCGCTGACGAGCGATGCCCGCGTCGATCGAAGTCGCCACCTAAGCGGCTATCTGTGAGGCAGCGAAGAATTTCAGAAGGTTTTGGGCTGCGACGGTCGAGGACGCCGGATTCTGCCCTGTAATGAGACGGCCGTCAACGACTGAAAACGGCTGCCAGTCGGCGACTTTTTCAAAGATGGCTCCCAGCCGCATCAACTCATCCTCGACCAGAAATGGCACAACATGGGTGAGGTGCATCTCTTCCTCCTCGCCATTGGTAAAACCGCTCACGTGCTTTCCTTTTACTAGCGGCGCGCCCTGATAGGTCACGTGACGAAGCACGCCTGGCGAGTGGCAGACCAGAGCGATCGGCTTGCCGGAATTGTAGAAGGACTCGAGCAGAGCGATGGAATCGGCGCTTTCTGCGAGATCCCACATGGGGCCGTGCCCACCCGGATAGAAGACCGTGTCGTAATCTTTCGATTTCACGTCGGCAAGCTTCACCGTTTGAGAGAGCGCCTTCTGTGCCGTCTGGTCCTGCTTGAAACGCGTCATGGCAGGCGTTTGATTTTCCGGTAAATCGCTCTTCGGATCGAGCGGTGGTTGCCCGCCTTTTGGTGAGGCGAGGGTGAGCTCGACCCCGGCATCGCGGAAAACAAAGTAAGGAGCTGCGAACTCTTCAAGCCAGAATCCGGTTTTCTGCCCGGTGTTGCCGAGGACGTCGTGTGATGTGAGCACCATCAGTATTTTCATGTTCCTTCTCCTGTTCCTGGTTGTGAGGATTCCGATTGAATTCGGCCGACACGGGTCATCAGAACAGAAGCTTGGGAGATGAACAATTGGACGATGGTATCGTCGATACTTTGGTATAAGCTCTCTTGCCAATAAGCGATTGCCGCATCTCCACTAACACTATCGGAGGGACGCAAGCGTGAGGGTGTACCAACTGCGTCGGTCTTTCCATGCCCCTCTGATCTCAAGACCGGCCTCTTTGAGAAGGCTTTGAATGCCCCGGTCTGTGAACTTGTAACTATTCTCGGTGTGGATGGTTTCGCGTGGCATGAAGTGAAGATCAAGGTCTGCGTCCTCAATACTTACATCTTGTTCTTGCGTGCACTCAAGGTGCATCTCGATCCGAGACTCGATGGAATTCCAAAGCACGCGATGACGGAAGCAACCGGCGTCAAAGTTGGCTCCCAGTTCTCTATTGAGGCGACGCAAGATGTTTAGGTTGAACGCCGCGGTGATTCCATCACTGTCGTCATATGCGGCCAGAAGAGTCCGTTCGTCCTTTACCATGTCTGTACCGAGCAACAGCGCGTCTCCGGGTTGCAGATGAACACGTAAATTTCGCAGAATGAGTCGTGCTTCTTCAGGCGAAAAGTTGCCGATGCTCGAGCCGATGTAGAGTGCGAGTGTGGTGCCGTTGAAGGGTTCCAGTTGGAGTGGGTGAGTTACATAGTTCCGGACAATAGGCCGTAAGCTCACTTCCGGCAACGCGCATGCAACGTTTTGGCACGCCAGCTCAAGAGCGTTGGAGCAGACATCGACTGGCACGTAAGTCACGTCGTCCGAAAGGCGCAAAGCAGCTTCGAGCAGGATACAGGTTTTCGAGGCCGTGCCGGCGCCCAACTCAACGAGGCGCAGTGGCAACGATCTATCGTTGTGAGAACGAGCAACAATCTCATCTGCATATTCCGCTAAGATGGCTCTTTCTGTGCGGGTGGGGTAGTACTCGGGAAGAGTCGTGATGCGCTCAAAAAGACGCGAGCCCTCTGCATCGTAAAACATCCAGGGTGAGAGCGAGCGTGGTCGTACAATCAAGCCGCGCCGAACTTCGCAAGTCAGTGCTTGTCGATCATCCGCTGTAGCGAGGTGCTCGAGTTCAACTGTCTCAAGGTAGGTTGCCATGTGCACGAGTCCTTTCAGGCGGCCAAACGAATCCCCGTGAACTGCCATCTGGTTGTTGGTGAAAAGAAATTTCGATAAGTCGCCCGAATATGACTCGCAGGAGTGACGCACGACCCCCCGCGCAGAATCATTTGGCCGGACATGAACTTGCCGTTGTATTCGCCGAGCGCACCAGGCAGAGGCTTGTATCCCGGATAACCGGTGTAGGCGCTCGCCGTCCATTCCCAGCAATCGCCGAACAATTGCTGAAGACCCGCACCTCGTGCCGCGGCGGGATGAAGTCTTCCAGACTCGAGCAGGTTTCCCTGGACCGTTGCTTGCCCCGCGACGTGTTCCCATTCCGCCTCCGTCGGAAGTCGGCAACCTTTCCAACGTGCAAATGCATCAGCCTCGAAGCAACTTATGTGGCATACGGGCGTGTCAAGCAGTGCCGAAAGCCCGTGCCAACCCGAAAGTGTAAACACGCGCCAGCCGGTCTCATCGTCAGCATCGCGCCGCCAGTAAAGAGGTGCCTGCCAGGCCGCGCGCTTCACGGCATCCCAACCGTCGGAGAGCCACAATTCGGGGCGCGTGTAGGCCTTGTCCGACATGAATTCCAGGTATTCGCGGCAGGTGACTTGGCGGTTTGCAATCTGGAAGACTTCCAAAAAGACGTTGTGACGGGGAGCTTCGTTATCGAAACAAAAATCGAGAGGATCCTCTGCTCGAAGGGGGTAACCAATCTCCACTAATCCACCGTCAAAGCTGTGCCAAGTTAGTTTGGAAACTTGATCGTCGTTTTCGTCTAGAAGAGGGCCCGCCATATACGAGAGGCACAGTGGATTGGAAAAAAATGCGTGCTTAATATCCGTCAGTGCGAGTTCCTGATGTTGTTGCTCGTGATTCAGCCCCAACACTATGCGTCGCGTCGCTTCCTCATCGACTCCGCTCGCAAGAAATCGGTCCATTTCCTCGTCAATATGTGCGCGGAACGCAAGAACTTCATCGAGCGAAGGTCGTGAGAAGACGGAGCGCAGGCCTTTATCCGGGAACTCTTGGCCGAGCGAGTTGTAATAGCTGTTGAAAAGCCAATGAAACTCTTCCCGAATGGGTTTGTAGTCGTTGAGGAACGGACGCAACACAAACGTTTCGAAAAACCATGTGGTATGAGCCTGATGCCATTTCATGGGGCTGGCTTCCGGACACGACTGGACCATCTGATCTTCGGCCGAGAAATTCGCAGCCAGACCACTCGTCGCAGACCGCACCGCCTTGTATCTGGATCGGATGGTGGCGTCCAGCACGTCGCTCCCAACTCTGCATCGGGCCGCTTGCATAGCCCCCGCTCGGCCTCGCTCTGCAATAGCACCGGTTTGAGCCATAGTGTCCTCCTGGGCAGTTTTCGTTCGTGTACGCTGAATCGATTCGTATGCGCTGAATTGATAAAAACAGAGGCGTCAAAACGAGACTATTGGACCGTGGTATTGGCGATACGTTGGTATCAGCTCTTGAAGTCTTTTCTCGATCTTCAGAGTGGTCGTGTTCTTCCCTTTTACACAAACGGTTCCAGTTTGGCAAGAATGGTCGGTAGATATTCCGAGACCGTCGGATGAATATGCATTGCGCGTTGGGTGACCGTGTACGGCGCCTTGGCATACATGATGTCCAGCAGAACGTGAATCACTTCGTCGCCTCCGACTCCAAGAATCGCAGCACCCAGGATCTGTTTCGTTTCTGCATCGACGCAGATCTTGATATTACCTTGTGTCTCGCCTTTTTCGTAGGCCCGGCTCACTTTGCTCATCGGATATTTCACGGCGAGGGCGCGGCGTCCGGATTTCCGTATCTCCGCATCCGTCATGCCGCATCGCCCCAGCGGCGGATCAATATACAGCGCGTAGGCTTGAATCCGATCGGAAACCCGGCGATGGTCGTCGTTGAAAAGATTGTCCGCAACGATCTCGTAGTCGTTATAGGATGTATGCGTGAATGCGCCTCGGCCGTTGCAGTCCCCCAATGCCCAGATGCCGGGCACGTTCGTTTGCAGTTGATCGTCAACAATTATGTAGCCGCGATGGTCGGTGACAACTCCAGCCTTGTCCAGTCCCAGGTCGTTCGTGTTGGGAGTACGTCCCACGGCCAGAAGAATGTGAGTGCCCACTACTTCTGGCGGGCCTTCTTCGCATGTGAGGCCGACGGCGACACCGCCATCGTGTTTCGCCAGCGATATGCATTTCGCGTTCAGCCGGATGTGTATGCCCTCAGCCTCCAGGATTTCGCGCACAGCTTGGGAAACGTCTTCGTCCTCCCGTCCAATCAAGCGCGGTCCCATTTCCACAATCGTGACTTCGCTCCCGAAGCGCCGATAGATCTGGGCGAACTCCAGCCCAACATAGCTTCCGCCGACGATGATGAAATGCTCGGGCAGGAAATCGATGTCCATCATTGATGAGTTGTTGAGAAACGGGACGTCGTGAATCCCCGGCATTTCTGGAACCGAAGCGCGCGCGCCCACGTTGATAAAGATCTTGTCGGCCTGCAGAACTTCATCGTTGACCACGACGGTGTTCGACGACTGAAAGCGGGCATGACCCTGAATGACCGTACAATTAGCCATTCCTCGGAGCCACTCCTCCACTCCCTTGTTAGACCTCGCGGAGGCTGCATCCTTGCGGGCTTTGACTCTCGTCATATCCACGCGCATATCACCAATGGCGAAACCATATTCCGCCCCTCTGCGGGCAACATGGATCGCGTAGGCGCTTGCAACGAGTGTCTTTGTCGGGATGCATCCCGTATTCACGCATGTGCCGCCGAATTTATGGCGTTCGATAATAGCGACGGTTTTGCCGGCACCCGCAAACCGCGCTGCCAGGGACGGACCCGCTTGCCCCGTCCCGATAATGATTGCGTCAAAGTGCCTCATCGTAGTGGTCAATGTGCCCCCTCTATGAGGATTTTGCCGTCTTTGGCTGCCTCATCGGGGGTCTTGCCGTCCTGACGCGCGACAATGTATGCGGCATACCAGCCCGACCAGTGGTGCTTCGGAGCGGTAGGTTCGTATTCGCCGTGGTGCTTCTCAGCCTCTTGCAAGAGCTCGGTCAGCGTCGCTACATCCAGATTGCTAAGTCCTCGGCCGGGCAGCCGCGTTGTGACTTCCTGAAACAGCCATCCATTGCCGTCGGGATCATGAAACGTGGCGAACGATCCGTAGGTGGCATGCTCTGGTGCCGGCCCGCTGATCCGGCCGCTGCCCTCGATCTGGAACTGAGCACCTGGAATTCCGGGGTGGAATACCTCACTCACCTCAATGCCGCGTGCGGCAAGATCTTTGCGCGCAGCCGCAACATCGGAGACGATCAGGTAGAGGCCCCGGGCCGAGCCTGGCACAGAAGGTGTTATCTTCGTGCCAAACTGAACCGAGCACCCGGAACCAGGCGGCGTGAACTGGACAACCCGGAAACCGTTATCGAACGGGAAGTCGGCGTCGAGACGCCATCCCAGCTTGGTGTAAAACTCCTTCGAGCGGTCAGCATCCGCGACCGGAATGACGGCCACCTCGAACTTCATATCTACGCTCTTGGCACTGGCCCCACTGATCTGCTCACTGCTCGGAGACGGACGCAAAGTTGCCATATTTTCTCCTTGTTCGTCACTCGAATCGCTGACCTGAGTTTTGTGCACTCCGGCTGACTTCCTCGGCTGGGCGCCAACGAACTGCTGCCCTCCGTCGATGCCGTGGGTTGCATCCGCAGCAGTTCCGGGAACCGCTCGATGTGAGAGACAGTGATTACCGCCTTCACAATTGCTCCGACCGGCCCAACCTTGATTAGGCCAGAATCTCGACGACAAATCTATTGGACGAAAGTATCGATTGCCACCAAAGTTTGGATTGGACTTATGGGCACAGAATGGCGTGTACTCTGCTCCGCGGGGCAATACCAAAGTATCGCCAATACTATCGTCCAATTGATTCGGCGGAGCGCCTCGGGTGTAATGGCCGCGTGGCAGCCGGCTCGATCGACAAGCGACTGGAAGAGTGCCAATGCTCTACAGGGCTGCGGGCATTCTAGGCCTCGCTGTAGCTTTCAGGTTGCTTGTCCGTTCGCGGTGCTGACCGTCCGAGCAGGATTTCGATCTTAACATCGGCGAGGACGTCTCTATCGGTCATCTCGGCTATGCCGATCTTACGTAGGGGTCAACAGGCGGGTGCTCCAGCCAGAGATTTAGAAAGGATGATAAAGACATGCCGGAAGCGACTTGGAAACCTCACGAGAAGCACGGACGGCTGACGATGCAGAGCGACTTACCCGACAGCGTCTATGCGTTTCCAGAGCAGCGTAAAGAACCACTGACCGACGCGCAACATGTGCGGAACGCGATTGCGCGGTTTGATCAAGTCATCGACGTCTCCGATGCCGACCGTGCCTTGGCGTTCGCGAACATCGAGAGAGCTGCAAGCTACTACGGCGTCAACCTCGCGGAAACGTCATGGCACGATCTCGGCATTCACCCCCCAAAGATTAAAAGAGAGGCTGCCGCCAAAGGCGCTGTGACCCGCGAACGCCGAGTGCAGGGCTGAGAATCCATTGGTCAGAAAGTTGGCCGACAGAAGAAGTAAGGTCAAAAGTGAAGTGAAATCTCAATCAATCAAAACCAAACATGGAGAGGAGACCGGATATGACGGAAACGAACGCAGCGATCGCAGTGTATGACAACCACTCAGAAGCCGAAGATGCGGTGAAGGAACTTCAGAAGTCAGGCTTTGACATGAAGAAGCTGTCGGTTGTAGGGAAGGATTATCACACCGACGAGCACGTCGTCGGCTACTACAATGCGGGGGACCGCATGAAGTATTGGGGGAAGCAGGGCGCTTTCTGGGGTGGATTCTGGGGCTTGTTGTTTGGCGCCGCATTCTTTTGGGTACCCGCAATAGGCCCTGTGCTGGTTGGGGGTCCACTGGTGGCCTGGATCGTCGCCGGCCTGGAGGACGCGGTGCTCGTTGGCGGTTTGAGTGCTCTCGGCGCGGGCCTCTACAGCATAGGCATACCAAAAGACAGCATCCTAACGTACGAGGCAGCCATCAAGGCCGGCGAGTACCTGGTGGTTGCTCATGGAACCTCCGCAGAGACGGCCAGGGCCAGAGAGATTTTGAGCAAATTGAAACCACTCCATGTGGCGGATCATGTTCTCGATCCTGCTAAGCAACCGGCAACCGTTTGATCGCATCGTGAGGTGGGATCGGACGGTTCGTCGAGTTCCGCCTCACGCCGCTTCGGGTGCGAGAATCGTATCATGGGATTTCCAGTTTTGAATTATTGGGAGTCCGTGACGTCGGCGACCAATTCTTGCTAAGCTCATCCAACTTTTGTTGGTGGCCGTTTGCGCGCGGTACTAAGGAGATGAATCATGAGAGCAATCGTCGTCCACGAATATGGCGGTCCTGAAGTACTGAAGTTCGAGGAGTACCCTGACCCGACTCCCGGTCGGGGCGAGGTGTTGGTGCGGGTCGCCGCCGCGA
>Ga0302140_10001678_pt1 | contig 28970 bp, 25 predicted proteins | sample I_Bog_E1_1_FD_202095 | JGI IMG/M metagenome (GOLD analysis project Ga0302140, IMG submission 202095) | Peat permafrost microbial communities from Stordalen Mire near Abisko, Sweden - I_Bog_E1_1 | ecosystem: Environmental > Terrestrial > Soil > Wetlands > Peat | place: Sweden: Abisko, Stordalen... | reverse complement strand
CGGGACGGTAGACGTCGACCGAGACCAGCATGGGGCGATGACCGCCCTTTTTGAGCCAGGCGGCCAGCTTGCCGGAGGTGGTGGTTTTGCCCGAGCCCTGCAGGCCGGCCATGAGGATGACCGTGGGCGGCTGCGATGCGAATTTGAAGCGGGCCGTGTCCTTGCCGAGGAACTCGATGAGTTCGTCGCGAACAATCTTGATGACCTGCTCGGAGGGCGAGAGCGCGGTGAGCACTTCCGTCCCAACAGCCTTGACGCGGATTTTCTCGATGAGGTCGCGGGCTACGTTGAGGTTGACGTCGGCTTCCAGCAGGGCCACGCGGATTTCGCGCAGGGCCTCGGCTATGTTTTCTTCAGTAAGCGTGCCCTGGCCGCGGAGGGTTTTGAAGGCGCGCTGCAGTTTGTCGGTTAGGTTTTCAAACATATGTCAAATACCAGTGTATCGAAAAGGGCGAAGGCGAGTTGAATTGAGGTCGCACCGACGTGTGACAGCCTGGAAAGTGTCACATTCCGCATGCATTGGATGCGGACAGACGAGCAGCATAGAGGAGTGTGATGCCGGTTACTTCCTTTCGGGAAAGCGGGAGTAGAATTTCGGCGAGTCGAGATTCAGGAAAGGAAAGATCTTATGAATCGCTTCTCACTTTGCGTTTTTGTCTTTGGAGTGTCCGGGTGGTTTTTGGCTGGTTGTGGCAGCGGTCAATTGGTAGCGGGAAACCCGCCGCCGCCGGGGACTGTGACGATCAGCGCAATAAGCGGTCCAGATCATTTGCAAATCGGCGTCAACTCGCCGGCAACTTATGCTTACTCGGCAACTGTGAGTGGCAGTTCCGATACGTCGGTGGTCTGGTCGGTGGATGAAACTTCGCTGGCGACCATCGGGGCCAGCACGGGAATTGCAACGCCTTCTTCGGCGAAGACGGGAGTGGTGACAATTACGGCAGCGGCGCATGCTGATCCGACGAAGACGGCGAGCTTGCAGGTCAATGTGGTGGACTGGATTCTTGCGGATTACAACGCATTCCTGCTCGTTGGTCAGAATGGTACTTATCTTCGGTGGGGCAGCGTATTGCCGATGTCCGATTCTTACGAGGAGTGCACCTGGTCTCAGGATCACCTGAAATTCATTTGCATTGATGGGGCGGCCCAGGTTGAGAATACGTTCTATGTTTTTCAAACGAATGGCATGGCAGCAGGAACGAAGCAGGTTTCGGCGGTCGATCTCTCTTCGTATTCCAACCTGATCTGGGCTACGAATCCGCGATTCTCTCCGGACGGGAAGAATGTTGTTTTTTGGGGCAGTGGATTGGCTGGGCTCGCATTGGTGCAGGGGCCTTATATCGTTGACGCGGCGGGAAAGACGGCGCCTGTTCTGATTGCGACTGATCCGACTTTTTTCGATACGACATTCAGCGCACCGCGATTCACGCCTAACAACAAGGAGATCCTGTATGCCGATGCTTCTGGGCTTTGGATCGTGAATGCGGACGGATCGGATCCACGTAATCTTGCGCCGCCGCCAGCGAACCAGGGGCTTCTTTCACCGGACATGAGTACACTTTATTACGCATCGAATGGCTGTCTGTATAAGGCAAACACGGACGGAACGAACCCCGTTTGCGTCTTGTCAGAAAATGTTGTTGCGGTGATGGATATCTCGCCGGACGGGAATCAGTTGGTGATAGAGGGACCGGAAGTTATTTCCGCGACGGGCGGGAATATCTACGTGGTGAATACAGATGGCAGCGGTCTGCAGCAGACCTACGGACTGGATTTTGCAAGCTGGTAGAGCCACGCAGACTAGAGTACCTGTGAATTGGCACGTGGGAGTCATTGCGGCCAAGGAAACACGGGGTCGCGAGCGATTCAGGATTCGCGTGAGACAGGTTCCTCTGCCAACAGGCGGGTAATGATGAGTCCCCAATAGGCGAGATCGGGCTTGCGAAACGGCTGATTGTGAGCGAGGCCCGGCACCACCATCAACTCAACGTTGCCGGGACAGCAGGCGACCAGGTTGTGAGCCATCCGGATAGGAAAGAGGCGGTCTTTGTCGCCGTGGAGGATGAGGACCGGTACAGTGCAGTCGCGCAGCGATTCCGTTGCCGACCAGATCGGCGGCACGAGCCTGGAGAGCGCTCGCGGGAAACCAGCCACGCAGGCCGCCTCTCGAAACGAGGTGAAAGCTGCGCCGAGGATAAGGTGGTCAGCATGGACGCGGTTGGCGATGGCGGCGGCCGGACCGCTGCCGAGCGAGAAACCGAGAATCGCGATGGGGAGGGGCGAAGTGAGGTGCTGGAGTTGCTGGAAGGCCGCCTCAGCGTCCAGTTCGCATTGCACCCAATCGACGCGACCTGTGCTCCGGCCATATCCGGAGTAATCGAAGACAAGAGAGGCGACACCGTGGGCGGCCAGAAGCTGCTGCACGGGAAGCCAGCGGCCAACGGTTTCTCCAATGCCGTGGCAGATGAGGATTGCAGCGCGCGCAGGGCCTGCGGCCGGCTCCCCAAATACTGCGTCAAGGGTGTTTTTTCCGCTGGGGATGGAATGCCTGGAAACGGGCTGATTGGAGAATGCGCCGCGTGGACCGATGCCGAAGAGGTCGAAGATGCGGTCTCTAAGAACGAGAAACCGAACAATGCCGGTGAGGGCAAAAGTGAAGGATCGGCGGTGGTAGGGCATCAGACGGAGAACCCTCAGCTCATCTCAGCATGGTAATTGATTCCGTCAGTTGATTCGCGCCAGGGTGAGGACAGTGATGTCATCGTCCTGGCCGAAAGCCTGTGCGGCTTGCGCTACTTCTTCGGCGGACTCACGCGAGATGGCCGCGGTCCGTTCGAAGCCGAACAGGCTGCCGTCCTTTTCGCGGGCTTCCACAACGCCGTCGGTGAGCAGGGTGAGTTGCTGGGTTGGTGCGAGTTGGAAAGTGGATTCAGCGTAGGTAGCTTCGGCGGCGAGGCCGAGAGGCAACCCGTTTTCAAGGGACAGCTCTTTGCCTGCAAGGTATGGCGGGATGTGGCCGGCATTGGCGATCGTGAGCTGGCCGTCGGCCTCGGCGCGCAGAATAAGGCAGGTGGTGAAGCCGCCGCTGCTGCGAGCCAGCATGCGCTGATTCATCGCAGCCAAAATTTCGCCAGGGCTCTGCGTGTAGTGGGCGAGCGTACGCACCGTACCCACGAGAAGCGAGACAGTCATAGCAGCGGGCATGCCCTTGCCGCTGACGTCGCCAATGACAGCCAGGACGCCCCCCGCTTTAACAGGCATGATCTGGAAGAAGTCGCCGCCCACCTGGCCCGCGGGCCTATAGGTGCTATGCAGAATGAAGCCGGGAATGTTGGGTATGTCTTCCGGGATGAGAACGTGCTGGACGACGCGCGCGGCCTCCAGTTCGGCGGCGACGCGGGCGCGGTCGCGGGCGATGCCCACGGTGCGCAGGACGAGGAAGAGCAGGACGGCGATGTAGAAAATGAGGTCGCCGAGACGATAGAAGTCGATTGAATAGCTACCCAGAGGGATGGAGAAAATGAGGAACGGATAGAGCGGGGCGAAATGGGTGAAGTAAATCAGATCGCAGACGAGTTTCCAATAGTCGGCGAGGCTGCCGATGAGGATGGCCGGGAGAAGCACGCCGGCATCACGATTGCCGCGGATCCATCCCCTGAACAGGAGCACGGGAAGAAGGAATTTCACGGCGAGGACAGGGAGATAGAATCCAACGGTGTAGAAGTAGACCGATCCGATGCCAACGGAGTAGAGGGGATTGACGAAGAAGGCAAGGGAAGAGAGGATCTGAAGTGCAATGAGCCAGCGGGTGCGCGGGAAATGGAGAACGAGGCGAACGAATTCGATCAGGGAGAAATTTTCAACAGCGAGCGCGGCCCACATGACCAGGTAGACAGGGAACGAGGAGTTGAGACTGACCCAGACCAAAACGGCCATGCAAGCGCTCGCGGCCAGCAGATAGACGGAGATGGCAAGGTATTCCAACTGAGAGCGCATCGCAAGAAAAAGAGAGAATGAGACGAGCGCGACGATCAGGCCGAGGCCACAGAGCAGCAGAGGTAGGGCGGCATTGTGGGCCGCAACATAACTGACCAGGTTCGAGGCCGAGCCCTGACTTAGGAGATAGACCGACTGGGGGCGAAGGGGCTTGCTGGTGCCGCGGCCCTGGTCGCCTGCGCGGTTGAGGGCGCAGCGGATGGCGAGGACGAGATCGTCGTTTGGAGTAAGAAGACTGTCTTTGACGGGATAGGCGATGAGCGCCCGGTGCGAGGACAGAATCACGTTGTTCATATCGCCGTCGCCGCCGATGCGGTCGCCGTTGGCGTAGACCTCGTAATTGCCGCTTACGCCGATGATCCCAACTGTTAGATTGCGTGTGCCGGTGCGCAGATGGATGTGGAGGCGATACCAGGCGTGGGAAATATCATGATAGCCGTAGTCGAGCAGCGGCTTTTCGGCGGAGATGGTTTTCCAAGCGCTGTCATCAAAGGAGGGAGAGGCGTAGGCGGGGTTGTCGCCGGTGGCGAAGAGCCAGTTGGGGCCGAGGCTGACGATGTCGCCAAATTGGGTGGCGTCCACATGGCGGGGGTCGAGCGCGCCGGGCTGCGCTTGACCATACGCTGCGCAAATGGCAGCGAGGAGCAGAATTCCGAAGGCCAGAAATGTGCGGGGTCGCATCGACGTAACTATAGCGCAACGCTGGTGCGATAGGCTGGAATCGGCAGGCGAATCGCCCTGCCAGGGGGTACGACACGGATTATGGATCGGCTGATAGCGGGGCACAAACGGTTTCTGGCAGAGGTGTTTCCTGGCAGGCGGGCGCAGTTCAAATTGCTTTCGGACCGCCAGGCGCCGGAGTGGCTTTTCATTACATGCTCGGATTCGCGCGTAGTTCCGGATCTGATTTTGGGCACGGGGCCGGGAGACCTGTTTATTACACGCAATGCAGGGAACGTTGTACCCATGACCAGCAACGACGTGGACGGCATCACCGCGACGATTGAATATGCCGTGGAAGTGTTGCGCGTAAAGAGCGCCATCGTATGTGGACACTCCGATTGCGGGGCGTTGAAAGCCGCGCTGGACCGCAAAGGCCTGGAGAAGCTGCCCAAGGCGCAACGCTGGCTGAGCCATGTGGAAGGCGCGTGGAGTCACCGGCAGCCGCTCGACCCGGCAGATGGAGAGCATGCTGAGCTGGCGTCGCTGATTCGCGGGAACGTCGTGGCGCAACTGTGGAACTTAAAAGCGCAGCCCTCGGTGGCGCAGGCCGTTCAGGAAGGCAGGCTGACGGTGCACGGGTGGTATTACGACATACTAAGTGGGCGAATAGAACAGTTCGATGAGCAGATGCGGCGGTTCTTGCCGCTGTCGGAGTAAGGTAGAAGTTCTAAGCTATTAGTTCTGAGTTATGAGTTATCGGCTGGGAACGGTTTCAATCCAGCCAACAAGACATCTCAATATGAGAAATGGGCTAAATCCTGGTTTGGAGTTAGCCCATTTCGCTGGTCGCAAAGATAGTGCGCGAGTTACTGCGGGGGATTTGAGACGCCCGACGCTCCATTGTATTGCGCGGAAGTGGTTCCGGGGGCTGAATTCGGTTGTGCCGGAACATTCTGAGACGTGGCGCCGGGTTCACTTTGCTGGACGCCGATCGCCGCTCCGGAAACAACTAACTCAACTCTCCGGTTCTGGGCGCGCCCGTCGTTCGTCGAGTTATCGGCAACCGGATCGCGCTTTCCGTAACCTTGTGCGGTAACATTGGCGTCAGCAACACTTTGCTGGACGAGATAGTCGCGAACGCTATCCGCGCGTTGCTCCGATAACTTCTGGTTGTATTCCTCTGACCCGATGTTATCCGTGTATCCTTCCACCTGAAGCTTCAGGCCGGGATATGCGAGCAGGATGCCGGAGACCTTGGCCAGCTTCTCGCGAGCCTCGGGTTTGATTGTGTACTTGTTGAAGTCAAAGAGCACGTCGGACATGTTCACAATGAGGCCGCGGGCGGTCTCAGTGGTTTGCAGCACCTGGCTCAACTGCTGGCGAAGCCGCTCGCGCACCTGGTCCGCGTTCTGCTGCGCCTGCTGCGCCGTTTGCTGGGCTTGCTGCGCGCTCAGTTCGGCTTGCTGCTGAGCTGCTCGTGCTGCGGCTGCGGCTTCTTCCGCTCTTTGGCGTTCCGCATCAGCCTTTTGGCGTGCGTCTGCCTGCTGCTGCGCAATCGCCTGGGCCTGCTGTGCGGCCAATTGCGATTGTTGCGCGTTCTGTTCCGCATTCACGCGCGCCTGTTGCGTGGCAGCGTCGTCTTCTGCCTTGATCTTGCGAATGGTGATAATGCGCGCATCTTCCGCCGACTGAACCGCTTCCCGGGCGAAAGTGATGGTCTCCTTGCGGTCGTGCTTGTTCAGGTCGGAATCCTGCGCATTTTTGAGGTTGTTGTTTGCGGTTGTCATGGTGTCCGCCGCGTATTTTTCCGCACCCGCGGCATCGGCGATTTGCACCGCGTTGATAGCTTCGTAGAGTTCGAGAGGCGAGCGCTCATCGCGGCGGATCGGATTGAGTACAGTGTGGCGTCCTGCCGTGTCGGCATAGGCGCCGCGCGGCAGCAGAGAGTAGTGCGCACTGACCTGCTCAATCACTCCCTGCGTCCGGTCTTCGACGATGTTCTGCATCACCACAAGGTCGCTGGGCATGGTGACTGCGTAATAGGGTTCGGCGGTCACGATAAGGCCAAATGATTGAAGGCTGGCGGTGACGGTCATGTCCACCTTGTCCTTGCCGCCCGTGGGAAGCACTTCGCCCAGATTTACGGGACGGCCTTCCGGGGTAATTGCCCAAAGGACATAGGTGAAGTATTCATTGCCGAATCCGTTGGCGGGCGTCAGTCCTTCGAGACTCACATCGATTGAAGTGCGTCCAAGGTGCGCATCCACCTTTGCGGTTCCATGCGCCGTAGGCAGCAGGCTGGTGCCCTGGAAGCCGATCTTCGTGGAACCATTGCGATGGAAATAGTTGATTGCGGGGATATCGCGGCCCACGACTTCGATCCTGTAGAGGGGAACGTTATCGCTCATCCCCACTTGCTGCATCGGCACAGCGTTTGAGGGATTCTGGTTTGTCGAGGTGGGATTGGGCTCCTGCGCGGTCGCCAAACCGGCTGCTGCGAATAGAAGAACCAGCGGAGAATATTTTCGAATGCCAATGTTCATGGGTTTCAACTCCTTCTTTGCGATCGGGGGAATCCCAAAATCCGGAACGCGCGCCAAGGACCGCGGCTTTCCAGTCGCACAGATAGAGATGGATGCTCTGGGACTGGGGTGAGTTGTCCCGGATGGCGCGCGAGCGGGCTGGCGTCGGGCCATTAGAGGAGGGGAAACTTGTTGCAACAGGGAAATCGTCTTCGGGATGAACCCTACTGCATGTGACTGAATGTGAAGGGATTTGTGGCGCGACATGAGTTTGGCGGACGATGGAACGGCCACCGCAAGGGCTCCCTCCGTGGCCTCCGGTTGGTGCTCATTCGCGCGGCTTGTTCAGGTGGTAGAAATCCCCAATTTGCGTTCATCACATCGTGGCGAGGCGAGTGAGGGTGAGAACAGTAATGTCGTCATCCTGGCCGAAGTTGACTGCGGCCTGCGCGGCCTGTTCGGCGGTGGGGTGGGTGGCGAACAGCGTCTTAAGCCGGTCGAAACTGTAGAGTTCGCCGGTATGGCTGCGGGCCTCAAGCAGGCCGTCGGTGTAGAGTGCCATGTGATCGCGCTCGATGAGGGTCAGGCGGATCTCTTCGAACACGGCGGTTGGCGTGAGCCCAAGCGGCAGTGCTCCGGGAAAACTCAGCTCCCGATCGTTGACGAAAGGCGCGGGATGGCCGGCGCAGGCCAGCGTACAACTGCCGTCGCGATCGAGTCGGAGAGCGACAGCGGTTGCGAATCCTCCCTGCATACGCCCGCTCAGGCGGCGATTCAGGCCGGAAAGGATCTCCGCCGGACTGGACGTAGTTTCCGCCAGGGTGCGGATGGCGCCGACGATGAGCGAGACAGCCATCGCCGCACGGAGTCCCTTGCCGCTTACGTCGCCGAGGACGACCAGGGTTGAGCCGCTGCCATCCGGAGTATCTTCCAGGGGAATGATCTGGAAGAAGTCGCCGCCCACCTCCTGTGCGGGCCGATAGGCGCTGGTGAGCGTGAAACCGGGAAGCGCGGGGAAGGTTTCCGGGACCAGAATCTGCTGCAATTCGCGTGCGTTTTGTATCTCGCGCTCAAGCGTGGTCTGGCGGTGGCGCTCGGTAATTGAGTAGCGGATGACGGCGTAAACGATGGACAGGAAGAGCAGCGTGCGGAGCATTGTGGGGACGCCGATGGGATTGCCGGCCAGGATGAAAACCGGAAGAGTCATCTTGTCGGCAATGGTCCAATGGGTGAACCGCTCCCCCTGCGCGGCGACGTTTTGCACGCAGTAGTAGCTGGCGTTGAGAAAGGCAAAGCTGGCCACGGTCCATCGGGTTGAGTCCAGGCGCTTCCGGCTGAAGAGGGCCCACGCCACGAGCAATGCGGGAATGGGCTCGGCGCCAATGGCGAAGACGGTGAGAAACGCATCCGCAAGCTGGAATTGCAATGTGCTGAGGGTAGTGGGATAGAAGAAGAACAACATGCCGTCTACCGTGCCGGTGGCAATGCTTACGATGGCGGCGGCGCGGATAAAGTCCACAAGCTTTCGAGATGCATGGAGCTGAAGCAGCCACAGCAAAAGAAACCACTGGGAGGCCTCGCGAATGCTGATTTCGACTTGGGTGAGACAAATCTGCGTAATTGTCGAGTAGCGGAGCTCAAGACCGCTCAAGACCAGTTCGAGCAGCGGCGTGATGGCGAAGACAGCCATCCAGAAAAGCAGCCACTGTTCGCGGTCACGCAGCCACGCAATGAAGCTGAGCACGGCAACGAGAAAGTAGAGCGAGACAAGACCGAAGCGGAACTGCTGCTGGCGCAACCATCTGAACTGGATATTGCCTCTCGCCGTAGCGATAGCTTCCGGGCTGCCCACCAGCGGCATTCCCTCAAAACCGCCGAACGTTCCGGGATCGTTTGAAGGCAGCGGGGTCTTCCAGACGCGGACGGCGAGCACACCGCCGCGGGCTGGGCCGAGGTTATAGACCTGCGGTTCAAGGTTGCTGAGCCAATAGACATTGGGCGGCATATTGCCGAGCTGGCCGATCTTCGCGCCGTTCCAGTAGACCTCGTAAACATCGTCGATGGCGGGAATGAGAAGGTTGATGTCCGATGACGCGCCTGGTGCGGGCGCGATGCTGAGATTGCGGCGATACCAGGCGTAGTCGGCGTAGTTGGTGTGTCCCTGTAAACCCCAGGGCTTGTCTGCGTTGAGTTGCTGCCACGCGGAGTCGTCGAAGCCGGGATTGGCCCAGGTCATGTCGTCCCCGAGTTTGAACTGCCAGGGGCCATCGAGCGGCGCCGTGCCTTTGCCCAGGCCGTCGAGCACGAGCGTGGGCGGATGAGCCGCGGTTGTGGCCGGAACCGCGCCGGCGCAGGCGAGGGCGGAGGCAACAGCTATCAGTGCAAGGACTTGCAGTCCGGGAAAGCGCGAGCAGCGGGGAAGCATGGAGGAAGCATACTCCATGGCTATGCGGATGAAAAAGAAGAGATTTGCGGGGAATTTCGAATTGAAGAACTCCAGACGAAACGGTTGCATTCAGTCCACCACGACCGTAAACTAGTTGATCATCTAGTTGATCAAGATTTAAGATGAGACTGGAGGGGCTTATGCACCCTGGCAATGGAGCTTACAAAGAAATTGGCGCCTTCGATGCCAAAACAAGGCTGTCCGAGATTCTGCGCAAGGTGGATCAGGGAGAGTGCTTCACGATTACGGTCCGTGGACGCGCGGTGGCGGACGTTGTGCCCAGCAAGGTGAATGACCGAGACCGTGCGAAGGAAGCAGTGAAGCGCTTGCTGGCTATGCCTAAGATCGAAGGTATTGCCGGAGATACCGTGCTGGAGTGGATCAGGGAAGGGCGGAAATGACGCTGGTCCTGGATGCATCCATGGCATTGGCATGGAAACTCAAGCGCCTCGATCCGGTTGAGGCGGGTCTGGCGGAACAAGTTCTCAAAGAGCTCGATTCAACCCGGGCGACCGTGCCGGCAATCTGGTATTCCGAGGTGGCAAGCGGGGCGCTGCGAGCCGAGCGCCAGGGAGTCATCAAGCCCGATCAAACCTCTTATTTTCTGCACGAGTTGTCCGAGGCAGATATCGTCATGGATGAGCGACTTCCGCATACCCAACAAGCGGGGGTTCTGGCCTTGGCGCGGACTTATGCGCTGACCGCTTACGACGCTGCATACCTGGAGCTCGTATTGCGGACCGGTGGAACGTTGGCCACGTTTGACCGGCAGTTGGCGGAAGCCGTCCGGAGAGCTGGAGGGCGGGTTTTTGGGGATGCAGCGTAAGCATTACGATCATTGCTTGGGCATGATGTCGGGCCCGGTGCAATGCTGGTCGGGCTGGCCGGACGCAGAAAGCATGGTGAAGGAGTTCTTTCCCTCTTGAATCTCAAAGAAAGTCGGCTTGTCAGGGCGCCAATCCTTCTGCTGTTCTACCCACCATCCTTCGTCGAGCTCGACCTGGAAGTGAAGTTTGGAGTCGGAGCAGGTGCGGACAGGGCCGAAGGTGAAGTTTGGCGTTTCTTTGGCGTTGGGGTCTTTAAGAGTGGCGATCTTCTTGTGCGACGTTTCGAGGTTGGACAACCTTGCCTGCGCGCTCCATTTTCCGGCCTCGCTCCACGGAGATTTCAGCCATTCGTCGACGAAGTCTCGGCCGTTGAGGGCGATTGGCTGGACCCGCGTGACCTGTTTGCCGGAGATGCGGTACCGGAAAATGCCTGGACGAGTCATGAGATCGTTATCGAGGCTATCGGTTTCCAATCGGAGCTGGAATCCGTCGCTTGTCAGTTTCATCGTCGGGTCGATTTCAAATCGGATATAGCCGGTGGTCAGCTGGAACAGGCTCTGCTGCGGAGAGGAGCCGGCGGGAGGCTGAAGAACATCCAGGTGAAAGCCGCTCCAGCGGGAGGTGCACCAAGGCTCACCGTGGGCGACGGCTAGGAGCCATGTGGCAGAGTTTCTTTGCTGGACGATCTGATATTGAAGGAAATCCCCAAAAGCTCCCGAGACCTCATCGTAGCCGCCGCTTTGCCAGCGCATTCTTTGGCCCCAGCGTCCGTGCTGTCTCTCGAAAATGAGAAGCACGGAGTCGCTGCCGCACGCAATGCCAAAGCCGAATTCAACCAGCAGAATATTCGGTGGATTTGCTGGCGCGGCAACCTTAACGGTGATCCAGTCGCCGTAAATGTGATCAAGCTGCGGCGGCTTACTGGGGTCGTAAACCTCGTTCTTTTCTGACTTGTTCGCCTCGAGGAGATTGGCCAATCCTGATTCAATGAGCTTCGGATCTGCGATAGCCGGTGCGCATTGAAGTTTTGCGTCGGCGAACAATGAAAGAGAGTCTTTGAATGCGCGAATCTCTGCCTGGAGGGGTACCGGCACAGATTCGTCCTGCTCGCTTTGGAGTTTGAAGGCGAGGAGGCGTGTTTGGATGGTCTTCACATGCATCGCGGCGGCGTGCAAGTCGGGTTGTACGCAAGGCTCGTCTGCGTAGGCGATTGGGGCGAGGAAGAGGATGAGCAAGCAGGCCTTGGATTTCATGCTCGTGTCTCCCCTCAATGCACGCCCGGCGGCGGCGCGGCGTGCTTGATGGGCTTTTTGAACAGCCAGACCGCTCCGGCGCAGAAGAAAGCCAGGACTGCGGTCCAGCGGAAGACGTCCACGTACGACATGAGAGCGGATTGCTGCTCCATCAGGCCGTAAAGCAAGCCAAAAGAACCGGGGCGCGCCTGGGCCGAGCCAACATGGTGCGCCAGGTAACCGGCAATGGCGGTGGATTTCTGCTGCAGCATATAAGGAGGTACGGCGGCGCCGATTTCGGTTTGGTGCAGGGCTGCCCTGCGGATAAGCGCAGTGGTGGCCATTGCAATCCCGATGGACCCACCGATGTTGCGCAGCATGTTGAACAGTCCAGTGGCGTTGCCCATCTCCTGGCGGTTAATGGTGGAGGTGGTCATGGTGGCCAGCGGGACAAAAACAAAGCTGAGAGCAAAGCCTGTCAGCGTGATTGGAATCAGCAGGGTGTAGGGGCCAATGTCCAGATTGACCGTGCCGAAGACCATGGCGCAGAGGCCAAAGGCAATAAATCCTCCGCAGAGCAGCTTGCGGTTGTCGATGCGGGAGCCAAGAAAGCCGACCATGGGCGATCCGATAAAGGAGCCGACGCCGCGCGGACCCACGACCAGCCCGGCGGTGAAGGCGGTGTAGCCGAGAACCTCCTGGTAGTAGAGGGGCAGAATGGCAATGGTGATATAGATACACATCCCGAGCAGCGCGATCAGGAAGCAGCCGGTGCGGAAGTTGCGGTCGCGCATAATGTGCAGGTCGACCAGGCCTTCGGGATGGGTCCAGGAATGCCAGATCCAGCCGACCAGGGCGATGACCAGCGCGGCTACCGCCCAGCGGACCCAGATCGCGCCAAACCAGTCGTCCTCCTGGCCTTTGTCCAGGACAATCTGCAGTGCGCCGGTCCACACAATCAGCAGCCCGAAACCGAGATTATCAAACGGGCCGACTTTCGCGTTCTTGATATACGGCGGATCGTGGATGAAGCGGGCGATCATGAAGACGGCCAGGATGCCGACCGGAATATTGATGTAAAAGGCGTACCGCCAACTGAACGTGTCGGTTAGCCAGCCGCCTAGTGTGGGACCCAGGACGGGAGCCACAACGATCCCCAGGCCATAAGCCGCCATGGCCATCGAGCGCTTCTGAATGGGAAAGCTTTCGAGCAGTATGGATTGCGAGAGCGGCTGCAGTGCGCCTCCGCCGGCGCCCTGCATCACGCGGGCCAGCAGGATGACTCCCAACGATGGAGCGGCGCCGCAAAAGAACGAAGCCACGGTGAAGATGATGACGCAGATAAGCAGGAAGCGCTTGCGGCCGAAGCGGCGAGCGAACCAGTTGGAGGCAGGCAGGATTACAGCGTTGGCCACCAGGTAGCTGGTCAGCACCCAGGTAGCTTCGGAATTCGAGGCCGAAAGCGAGCCGGCAATGTAAGGCAGGGCCACCGAGGCGATGGCGGTGTCAAGCACCTCCATAAAGGTGGGGAGCATTACAGACACAGTGACCAGCCACGGGTTGACGCCCTGGGAGAGCGGGTAGCGAGCTTGGGCGGCAGCGGTAGTCATGGAGGAGCGGAACAATCGAGATTAACCGATTGGGGTAGGCGAGTGTGTGAGGGCGGTTACGGGTGTTGCATGAGGCAGCCTGCCCGGCAGGTCGTAAGACATTCTGTAAGGCGTTCGAAATGAATGGGATACCATGCAAGACGACTGTAAGACGCATGCAAGACAATTTGTACGACAGTGGTAAGGCACTCGTAATTTGTGAGACTGGAACCTTCGCGGGTTGTAAGACACAGGAGCAGCTTCCGGATGCCAAGACGAGCGGTCTCAGGACCGAAATCGGTCCCTGATGGAGATGCAATCAAATAAAGTTGACACTAAGTCACTCAATCATGCATCTTAAGTAGTGTCGGAAATCTATTGAACAGGCAGGAATCGAAACCATGGCAAAAATTATCGGGATTGACCTCGGCACCACGAATTCGTGCGTTGCCGTTATGGAGGGCGGGGAGCCCAAAGTCATCGCCAATGAGGAGGGTGCACGGACGACCCCCTCGATTGTCGCGTTTTCAAAGAGCGGCGAGCGGCTGGTAGGCCAGGTGGCAAAGCGCCAGGCGATCACAAACCCGGAGAACACGATTTTCTCCATCAAGCGGTTTATGGGTCGGCGCTACAACGAAGTGGACAGTGAAATGAAGATGGTGCCCTACAAAGTGGTGCAGCAGGGCGACCACATTGCCGTAGTTGCGCAGGGCAAGGAGTACACGCCGCCCGAGATTTCGGCCATGATTCTTCAGAAGCTGAAGAAGAGCGCCGAAGCCTACCTGGGCGAGACGGTGACTGAGGCCGTGATCACGGTGCCGGCCTACTTCAATGACGCCCAGCGCCAGGCTACCAAGGACGCGGGCAAGATTGCCGGCCTGGACGTGAAGCGCATTGTGAATGAGCCCACGGCGGCCGCGCTGGCTTACGGGTTAGACAAAAAGAAGGACGAGACCATCGCCGTGTATGACTTTGGCGGCGGCACGTTTGACATCTCCATCCTGGAAGTGGGCGAGGGCGTAATCGAAGTTAAGTCGACCAACGGCGACACGCACCTTGGCGGCGACAACCTCGACCAGCGCATCGTCGAGTGGCTGATTGCCGAGTTCAAGACCGAGCAGGGTCTGGACCTGGGATCGAAGGGCAACGAAATGGCGCTGCAGCGTCTGAAGGACGCCGCGGAGAAGGCCAAGATCGAGCTTTCGACGACCGTCGAGACCGAGATCAACCTGCCGTTTGTTACCGCGGATGCAACCGGGCCCAAGCACTTGGTGCGGAAGCTGACCCGCGCCAAGCTGGAGCAGTTGGTTGAAGACCTGCTGGATCGCTCACTTGAGCCTTGCAAGAAAGCGCTGGCGGACGCCGGCATCGGCGTGGACAAGATCGACGAAGTCGTCCTGGTGGGCGGCCAGACCCGCATGCCCAAGATCCAGGAACTGGTGAAGAAGATGTTCGGCCGGGAGCCGCATCGCGGTGTCAACCCCGACGAAGTGGTTGCGATTGGCGCGGCAGTACAGGCGGGCGTGTTGGCCGGCGAAGTGAAAGATCTTCTGCTGCTCGACGTGACTCCGCTGACCTTGTCGATTGAAACGCTGGGCGGCGTGGCGACACCCATGATTCCGCGCAACACAACCATTCCGACCAAGAAGACGGAGACGTTCTCGACAGCGGCAGACAGCCAGACCGAAGTCGAGGTCCATGTGCTGCAGGGCGAGCGGCCTTTGGCGGCGCAGAACCGCACGCTGGGCAAGTTCAAGCTGGCGGGCATTCCTCCGGCGCCGCGTGGGATTCCGCAGATCGAGGTTACGTTCGACATCGACGCCAACGGAATTCTCAACGTGAACGCGAAGGACAACGCCACCGGCAAGGACACGCGCATCACCATCACTTCCAGCTCTGGCCTGAGCAAGGAAGAGGTCGACCGCATGGCCAAGGACGCCGATGCGCACGCGACAGAGGATAAGGAGAAGCGTGAGGAGATTGAGGCGCGCAACTCGCTGGATGGCATGGTCTACAACATCGAGAAGATGCTGAAGGACGCAGGCGACAAGATTCAGGGCCCGGAAAAGGCTGAGGTCGAGTCGGTTCTGGCTGATTCGAAGAAGGTGCTGGAAGGAACGCCGAGTTCGACTGAGCTGAAGGCCACGCACGAGAAGCTGACGCAGGCGAGCCACAAGCTTGCAGAGGTAATGTACAAGGCCAACGCGTCGCAGGCTGGCCCGGATGCAACTCCGCCCATCACTGAAACCGGCGCGGCTCAGAAGAAGGACGAAGGCGTCATCGACGCGGAGTACGTCGACGTGGACGAAAAGAAGTAGGCACCTGCAATGCGGCAGAAACTTCGGGGTGGGCGACAATATGTTGTCCACCCCGAGTTGTTAGCCGGGCTATCGATTTATCGAATTGAAGAGAGTAGTGCAATGGACTACAATGGTTCTTGCAGCAATTACGCCCCATAACGGTAGTTGAAACGCACGGGTTCCTGGCCGCGACGAAGAAGTTGATGGGCGACTTGGAGCGCGCCGAACTGGTTGAGTACCTGGCTTATCACCCCGCAGCCGGCGATGTAATACCTAATTCGGGGGGCGTGAGGAAGGTTCGCTGGGGGCTGGAAGGGCGAGGCAAACGAGGGGGAGCGCGAGTAGTCTACTTTTTTCATCATCTCGAGATGCCGCTCTACCTGTTCACCGCGTACGCGAAAAATGAGCGCGAGGACTTGGACCAATCCGAGTTGAAGACTTTCAAGAAACTTTCGGAAATATTGATGGAGATACACCGGAGGCGGAGGGCGGCGAGATGAGCAAGATTGGTGAAAGCATCATTAGAGGATTTGAGGAAGCCATTGCCTTCGCGGAAGGAACGGCGGATATGAGTCTCTACAAAGTCCATATTCCGGCAGAGATCGACGTGAAGGCCATCCGCGGCCGTCTCGGCCTGACGCAGCAGCAGTTCGCAATCCGCTTCGGATTCAGCGTCAATACCTTGCGCCATTGGGAACAAGGCAGACGGATTCCAGAGGGACCTACGCGCGCTTATCTGCTGGTGATTGACCGGGAGCCGCAGGCGGTTGAGAAGGCGCTTCGCATCGCTTGATGAACGATGAGATTCGCCTGATTGAGTCTTTACCGAGAAAAGCGAGCTAACTCCGGACAAAGGCATGCACGCAAGGTAATACACAGCATTGAAGCTTGAAGTGAGATAAGAAAACCCACATGGCGACCACACAGAATAAGGACTATTACGCGACACTCGGCGTCAAGAAGACGGCCACATCGGACGAAATTCGGAAGGCATTCCGCAAGCTGGCGCGGAAGTACCATCCAGACGTCAATCCCGGCGACAAGAAGTCGGAGGAGAAGTTCAAGGAACTCTCCGAGGCCAACGACGTGCTGAGCGACGAGAAGAAGCGCAAGGTCTATGACCAGGTCGGCTTCTACTCCGACCAGATTGACCCGGCGCAGGCCGAGGCCTATGCGCGGCAGCAGGCCGCCGGCGGACGGCCTCCGGTGGATTTCGATGGTTTCGATTTTTCGGGGTTCCAGGGGGGGCCGGGATTCAATCCGGGGCCGCAGGCTGGAGCAGGCTCGCAGTCCTGGGGAAGCTTCAAAGACATTTTCTCGGGCATCTTTACCGGGGCGCAGCAGCCGCAGCGGCCGCGCGGCCCGCAGCCGGGAACCGATCTTGAATACCAGGCAACCGTCGACTTCTGGACCGGAATTCGCGGTGGTCAGGCGCGTATCCAGGTCAATCGCCAGGAGACCTGCCCCACCTGCCATGGCCAGGCGCATACCGGCGGTCCCACGCAGTGCCCGGAGTGCAACGGCACCGGCCAGGTAACGCAGATGGGCGGCCGGATGAAGTTCAACATTCCATGCCCGCGCTGCAACGGCACAGGGCGCATCTCGAACGATTGCCCCACCTGCCTGGGCGAGGGCGTGGTCAGCCGAACGGAGACGGTCGAGTTCCGCATGAAGCCGGGGACGCGGGACGGGCAGCGAATTCGATTGCAAGGCAAGGGCAACGCAGGGCTCAACGGTGGTCCTGCCGGCGATCTTTTCGTGATTGTTCGTACCGGGACGCACCTCGTTTTCACGCGCGCGGGCGACGACATTCATCTCACTGTGCCCATCACCATTGCGGAGGCCACGCTGGGATCCAAGGTGGACGTTCCGACCATCGACGGGCGTGCGCAGTTGAAGATTCCTCCCGGCACCCAGAGCGGGCAGAAACTGCGCATGCGGGAGCGGGGCGTGGAGAGCGCGCAACGGCCCGACCAGCGCGGCGACCAGATTGTTACGGTCGACGTTGTTGTGCCCACCTTGCAGGATGAGCGGAGCAAGGAAATCATGCGCGAGTTCGCCAAGCTGAATAGCCAGGACCCGCGCGTGGCGCTGTTTGACAAGATGTAAGATTCCGTCAGGGACGAGAACGTGGAATCGGAACGATTTGAGTGGGACGATTGGAAAGCAGTCCGGAACCTGACCAAACACGGCGTAAGTTTTCCTGAGGCGGCTACCGTTTTTGAAGACAAGCTTAGCATTGTCAACGACGATCTTGAGCATTCATGGGATGAGCCGAGGCTGATTTTGATTGGCTCTTCCGCCATGGGACGGGTATTGTTGGTTGTGTACACTGAACGCGTCCGGCAGAATGGCCGCGACCGCTATCGCATCATCGGCGCACGGAAAGCCACGCCGGCAGAGAGGAGCAGCTATGAGTCGCACAGAAAAGCCAATTCTTGATCCGGCTGAAGACGACGAGATGCTGCCGGAGTACGATCTCTCCAAGGCAGTTCGCGGGTATACAGCTTACCGCCTCGGCGAGGACCCCGGGGATGAGATGGCGGTAGAGCGCTTTTGGCGCGACATGGGATTTGAGGTTGAGCGCGTGACCGAACCTGCGCTGAAATTCTCAAAGGCGCCGGATTTCCTGCTCAGGCGGCAGGGAACTACCCTAGCTGTGTGCGAAGTCAAGTCGATGGACGAATTCGACTACACGATCAGAGAGAACCATGCGGATGGGACTGCGACCGAGACGCGGCACAACTGGCGGGAATCGAATCTGGATCGGGCGCTTCACCGGGCTGATCTCGCCAGCGATCAACTGTCCTATTGGAACGGGGATCGGGAATTGGCGAATATTCTTGTGTTCGTCAATCACGATCCTTGCGTGCAAAGGGAGGATGTTCAGGGTGCGCTGCTTGAATTGATGGGCATTGACGCCACGTTTTGGTTCGAAGTTGATGAGAATGGCGCTTTGAACCCGAAGCCGGTGGTGATTGCGTCCAATGAGGGCCAGAAGAAGCTCAGGGACCAGTTGGGCCTGGTTATTGATGGAAGGCTCGTATTGGCTTCGGCGGCGTGATGTTCGATGTGGAGAGGATATTGGGAATGGATTCACGTACAATCCATCGAAATCTGTCGAAATTTACCCTGGCGTTCGTTTCCGCTCTTATCTTTACTTTGCTTTCCCCGTTTGCTCTAGGCCAGTCTTCTCCCAACAAACCGCTGCCGATCATCAAGGTCGAGAACGAAGGTGAGAATCTAACCCGCGTTTCGGGCGTTTCTGACACTACTGACGGGGAATTGTCCTTATTGCGCAGTGCGCTCAAGCAACAGCTTGGTACCCTGACATATCAGTTGTCTACGATGTTCCTACAGTCGCAATTACGAGGCGTTCCGAAATAGCTTATGGCGGCAAGACGCAAATCGAAGGGCGCGTACATGATCTCGGCGGTCGCCGAGATGTACGAGATTCATCCGCAGACGCTGCGCCTCTATGAGCGCGAGGGCCTGCTGAAGCCTTCGCGCACCGAGGGCAACACCCGGCTCTATACCGACGAAGACCTGGAGCGGCTGGAGTTCATCCTGAACCTGGCGCGCGACCTCGGCGTGAACATCGCCGGCATCGCGATTGTGCTGCAAATGCGCGAGCGCATGGAAGAGATGAACCGCCAGATGCAGAGCTTTGTGGAGTACGTGCGCACCGAGATGTTGACACGCTACCAGCAGAATGCTCCCGGCGCCTCCGGCGCCATTGTTCCCATCCGCCGGTCGTCGGTGGTTGTGAAGTCGACAACGCCGCGCAAACCGTAGTCCATCCGTTCCGCACCGCTCCGATGAGCCGCGGATTCTTCACCCATCCCCTGTCCCGGTTATCCTTGTAACTGCATGTTCCACGTATTCCTCTTTATTGCAGTCGCCGGGCTGGTAACGTCTACCGGCTTTGCCTGCATTGTTCTGGCGGCTGTGCCGGGTTACCTGCGCGAGCGTCGCGTCGCATTGGCCCAGTTGCAGGCGCGGCCTGGCTTTGCCCCGCCGGTGACGCTTCTGAAGCCGGTGCATGGCGCCGAGCCGGGGCTTGAAGCGCATCTCGCCACCTTTTTTGAGCAGGATTATCCCGAGTACGAAATTCTCTTCTGCGCGCGCTCGGCTCAGGATGCGGGCCTGGAGACGGCGCGCCGCGTAGCCGCCCGCTATCCGAACATCCCTGCGAAGTTTTTCTCTACCGGTGGCCAGCCGGACTACATCAATGCCAAGGTCGCCTCACTGGAACGAATGGAGGCTGAGGCTGCGCATTCCATCTTCGTCATCAGCGACAGCGATGTGCGCGTACGGCCCGACTATCTGCGGGCTGTGGTTCTGCCCTTTGCCGATGAACGCGTAGGCGCCATGTGCTGCCCATACAGGGGCGTGGCGGCAGAAGGCGGCCTGTGGGCGCGTCTTGAGGCCGTCGGCATGTCTGTCGAAATGACCTCTGGGGTGCTTGCGGCGCGCGCTATGGAGGGCATGAAGTTTGTTCTTGGGCCGACCATGGCCTTCCGGCGCGATGTGATCAAGCAGATGGGAGGCTTCAAGGTCACGGCCGAGTATTGCGCGGACGACTTTATTCTCGGCAATGAAACCTGGAAGCTGGGCAAGACTGTGGTGTTGAGCCATCACGCCGTGGATCATATCGTGATCAATTCCAACATGATTCCATCGCTCAAACACCAGGCGCGCTGGATGCGATCGACGCGCTTTTCGCGTCCGGCAGGGCACTTTGGCACCGCGCTCACCTTCGGCGTTCCCTTTGGTCTGCTGGCGTGGGTCGCTGCTGCGGCGCTCGGGCATCCCTGGTGGGGGCTGGCGCTCTTTGGCTGGAGCGTGGCCTCGCGGTTGGCGCTGGCCATTGCAGTGGGCAGGCTCGTCGTGCAGGATGAAAGCTGGTTCGGGCTGCTCGTGCTTTATCCCGTGCGCGACCTGATGGGCTTCGGCTTCTGGGCCGCCAGCTATTGGTCCGGCAAAGTGCTTTGGCGGGGCAGAGTATTCCAACTGCTGCCCGGCGGCAAAATGAGGGCAGCAAAATAACCACTTGCGGTAAGGGCATTCGAGCCTGCTTCAGAGCTTCAAAGCCCCATGGAAAGTGAGAATGCGAAGATTCTTGTTCCTGCTCCTCCTGTTTGCCGCCAGCGCCATTTCAGCCTTGTCGCAGACTCCCAGCCAGACAACTGGCGACAACACTTCAAACCCAGCTGTTCCTGAATCCCCTTATGTCCTCCACGTCACCACGCGCGAAGTGCTGGTGGACGTCATCGCGGTCAACTCACGCAATCAGCCCATCGCCGACCTGAAGCCCTCGGACTTGCAGATCATGGAGGAAGGCGGCCGCTTCTCCTCCGGGGCAAGCATCTCCAGCCTTCGCCTCATCGATCCCACGACGGACACCCAAGGGCCGCTTCCAGGCAGCGGCTTTCGCATCGCCGCCAACGAGAGCTGCCTGCAGCGCCACACAATCCACTACGAGGTTGCATACCAGCCCGGCCCGCAGGGCTTGACCAGCGGCTCGCACCAGGTGCTCATTCGCAGCGCGCGCCGTGGCCTGCGCCTGTTCTATCGCCACGGCTACTACATCGGTGCAACCTCCCCTCCCGACAGCGCCCCTCAAAAATCCCCATCCGACATTGCCCGCGAGCTGCAAGTCGACGCCTGCAGTCATCCCGTTGTCCCGCTTTCTCTCTCTCTCCGCGCCTACCGCATTGCCACCGGTTCTCAGGACCAGGTTCGCTACAGCGTCAGCATCGAATCCGGTTCTCTCGACTTCGTCTCCTTCCCTGAAAACCGCCGTCAGCTCCAGCTCGATTACGGCGCCTGCAACTTCAACGCCGCCGGTCAGCCCATCGGCTACATGAAGATGTCAACCGACCAGGTCCTCACCGCCGTCGAGTTCGCGCACGCCCAGGCACACGGTTTCGATCGCCTTTTCGACTTCACTCCTCCCAAAGATCTGGCCATGACCCGCTTTGTTGTGCGCGATCGCGTAACCGGCAATCTCGGCCTGGTCGATGTGACATTTCCACTTCAGGATTCACCGCGCGCCGACCCCGCGGTCATGGCAGAGCTTCAACACGAAATGCTGTTGAACGGGATAGCGGCAATGAAACAGGCGGAAACCGAGGCCATGGCCGGAGCTGCCGGTGTCAAGGCTCCCCCGTTCCCCTCTTATGGCGGTGCTCCACCGCAGGGCCCCATCGGCTCCTTCGGTTCCGTGGTGCCGCACCCCAACGCATTCTGCGGCGACGTGTACGAACTGCAGGCTGGTATCCCTCAGTTGCCCGATTTCCGCGCGCTCGATCCCATCGGTTCCATCTACACCAACTCGCTCGCCGTGCCTAACCAGATCTTCGAAGGCACCAACGGCATCCCCGGCGTCACCGACCGCACCATCTGGTTTGGCGTCGATTACCACGCAAGCTTCTGGGTTAGCAAAGCCGGAACGTACAACTTCGAAATGACGTCGGACGACGGAGCCATCCTGCAGATCGACGACAAGGTAGTCATCGACCTCGATACCCTCCACTCCGCACTTACCAAGCCAGGACGCATCAAGCTCGATGCGGGTCGCCACTCCATGCACATTCCCTATTACGAAGGCACCCCATATGCTGTTGCGCTCAGTCTCTGGGTTCGCGGTCCCGGCGAGCAGGATTGGAAACTTTTCGACCTCCGCGACTTCGCCGATCCTGGGGAGCAGAAAGACCACGCCCAACCTTGAGCCGGGCCCGCGGCTGCGCGCCGGCGCAACGATCGTTTCAGGTGGCGTCCGCGAAATGACTTAATGTTCATCCTCGAATATTGCTATATTCGTAACGCGGATTCAGCCCATAATCGTCATTGCAAGAGAGGAGCGTCCCTCAAATGTTTGAACGGTACACCGAGAAAGCGCGCCGCGTGATCTTCTTCGCGCGATATGAGGCCAGCCAGTTCGGCCAGCCCTATATCGAGACCGAGCATTTGCTGATGGGCTTGCTGCGTGAAGACAAGGCATTGACCAACCGCTTCTTCCGTTCCCATGGGTCCGTGGAGTCGATTCGCAAGCAGATTGAGGCGAACACGGCCATCCGCGAGAAAACCTCCACCAGCGTCGACCTGCCGCTTTCAAACGAATGCAAGCGCGTGCTGGCCTATGCGGCGGAGGAGGCGGAGCGGCTGGGGCCCAGGCATATTGGCACCGAGCATCTGCTGCTGGGCCTGCTGCGCGAGGAGAATTCTTTTGCCTCGAACATGCTGAAGGAACGAGGACTGGAGCTCGCCAAGGTTCGAGAAGAACTGGCCGCCGTGCCGAACAAGGCTGCCGAGGGAAGCTCCGCGGAGACCGCGCCACCCAATGGCTTGACCCGCGATCTCACGCAAGCGGCATTGGACGGCGACCTTGACCCCTTGGTCGGTCGGCAACAGGAGCTCGAGGGAGTCATTGAGATTCTTGGAAGACGCAACAAGAAGAACCTGGTTCTGGTGGGCGAACGGGGCGTGGGTAAGACCGCAATCGTCGAAGGTCTGGCTCAGCGCATCGCCGATGGGAATGTTCCATCGTTTCTTGCGGAGGCGCGGATTGTGGCTTTCGAAATTCAACAGATTCCGGGCGCGGCGAACGATGTGTCGAAGCTCGGAGTGCAGATGATTCAAATGGTCAAGGTGCTGGCGGATGCTTCGAATGCGATTTTGTTCATCGACGATCTGCAGGCCCTTGTGTCACCGGCCTTCGATGCCGGATCGCAAAAGGGAGTGGGCATCTTCAAGTCGCTGATGCTGGGAGGCGCCAGGACGTTCATCGGCGCCGCTACACCCAGCGAATATCGGGAGCTGATTCAAGTGGCTCCGTGGGTAGGAGATTGTTTCAGGGCCGTTCATGTGGGGCCGTTGGATGAGGAGACTACGCTTCAAGTGCTTTCGGCTCGCAAGAAACAATATGAACAGTTTCACGGTGTTACCTATTCCGATGAGGCGCTCGATTGCGCAGCTCGATGCTCCAACCGCTTCCTTCCGGAGAACCCGCTTCCCGGCAAGGCGCTTGAACTGCTGGACGCAGCCGGGGCGCGCGTAAGGCTGCGCCAAACTCCGCTGCCCGAAGAAGTCATCGAGTGCCAGAAGCGGATCAAGTTCATCGTTCATCGTATGGACAGTGCGATTGCGAACCACGAGTTCGAGAAAGCGCGGTTCTACTCAGACGAGCAGAAAAAGGAAACGGAAAACCTGGCTGCGCTGCGAGAGAAGTACAAACTCAGCGATTCTGCCGCAGCAGTAGTGACCCGCGAAGACGTGGAAGAAGTAATTGCACGCTCGTCGGAGTATCCGTTTAAGCCGTAAAGGAAGAACGCGATCACTCAGCCGGCTGCGCGATGTTCTCCGCAAGCCCTTCCAGTGTCGACGTCATCGCATCGCCCGCCGCGGTTCCCCATGGTCCATCCTGCTGCACCATGAAGATGAAGATCCTGCCCGTCGTGGTGTCAATGTCCATCGCGTTCTTGTTGGCTCCGCCGTGTCCGAATCCGTTCTTCGAAATACTCCAGCCGAACCCGTAATTCAGCTTCCCCAGTCCGCCATTCTCGACGCTGGTCATCGCGTGCAGTGAGGCGGGCGAGATGTATCGCTTTCCATTCAGCGTGCCGCCATTCAAAATCATCTGGCAGAACTTCGACACATCGACCGCGGTTGAAAAAAGCCCTCCGGCAGGCATCGGGAACCGGTGTTGCCGGTCATTCAGCGGATAAGTCAGTTGACTTACAGGGACTCTCATCAGGTCCTTTGTCGTTGGATCAAGTTTGTAAGTCTCGGCCAGCCGGGCTATCTGCTCGTCGTCAGGCCAGAACGTGGTGTCGGTCATGCCCAGCGGATCGAAAAGCCGCTGCTGCATGAACTGTTCGTAAGGCATTCCACTTACAACCTCAATAATCCGCGCCGCTGTATTGATGCCTTCGTTGGAATAGCTGTAACTGGTTCCCGGCTGAAAAATCAGCGGCTCGGCGGCAAAGCTGTGCACTGCATCTTTCAACGGGAGTGTGTCCAGCGCGCCGGGCTGCGCCGACGACTTGAACGGCAATCCGCTGGTATGGCTCAGAATCTCGCGGATCAAAATTGGATGGCTCGCGGCCACTAACTGCGGCGGTGCTTGGGAGCCTGCAGCAACTTGCGGCTTTCCATCAATCGCCGCTTTCACCATCTGGCCATGAAACTCCGGCAGGTATTTTTCAACCGGATCGTCGACGCTGATCTTGCCTTCATCCACCAGCACCATGAAGGCGGTCACCGTCATGGGTTTCGATGTGGATGCGATCCAGAACATCGCGTTCACCGGCATCGCGGCCTTTGCCGCAAGGTCTCGATATCCTGCCGCTTGCTTGTAAAGAATGCGGTCGCGCGTTGCAACCAGTGTCACCGCGCCCGCCACCGTGTGGTTGTCAATCAATGGCTGCAATGCGGAGTGAATCGCATCGGGTGGCTCCGCTGCGGCCTGCGCCTGAACCTGGAACGGAAGACTCATCAGCACCAACCCAAAAAGCATTGTCCCGGCGAAATGGCCATGCCGATCGCTCCTGCAGCTCTTCTCAATTCGAGATCCCACGCGCGCCCCCTGTCTCCAACCCATCTTTGTATCATGCGAAGTGAACCGGGTGCGCCGCGGGTCCTCTATTTAAGCGGCCGATCGGTCCACAGTTCCTTGTCGGCCAGCGACTGCACCGGATACAAGCGCCCTGCAAGCAGGCTCTCGGCCTTCTGTTGGTTGATGTCCTGGGCAAACAGCCACTTGCGCTCGCCGGTTCCCCACGCTTTCGAAAGCTGATCGTCCGACAGGAAAATATTAGGCGCATCGGGATAGCAGGAGCCCCACAGCAGCGGCGTGCCTTCGCCGTGCTGGCCGCAGCGCGGAAGCACCAGAAACGCCGGTTTGCCGGCAAAAAACTTGTGCGTGTAAAACACAACCGAGGACGCGTCCGACTGCTCGCCGAGGATGATGAACGAGTCCGCCGGCGAGCCATCCCGGATGATGGTGTCGGCAAACTGCTTGGACCCGAGCATAGGATCGAAACGGGCGAATGCGATGTGCGCGGCGATGAGGAATACGGACGAAGTGAGCGCCAGGCTTACGGTGGCCGCAATTTGTTTCCCCTTGAGGCGCAGGATCCAGCCGACAGCGGGACCGATAAGCAAAGCAGCGGCAGCCAGCGCCGCAGGAAGACGCAGCGCCGCGAACGATGCGCCCGTGAGATCGAAGAAGTGCGACATGGACAGCGTGTAATCCCCCACGCCGCGGTGAGCCAGCACGGTGCCGACGTCTGCCACGTAGGGCAGATTGCGCGAGTCCCACAGTCCCCAGGCAAGGGCCGCTGCGGCAAGCACGCCAACCACGGCAAATACCGCTTGCCCGCCGGTGAGCCAGCGGGTGGAGAGCAGCGGATGGGCGCTGTTGGCGCCTTCGTCCGGCGTGCCGTCCATTCCGCGTTTTTCTTCAATGCCTGCAATCACGCCGGCGATAAGGATGAACAGCGGCGGCCACACCGGAAAGGTGTAGTACTCCTGGTTGGTGGAGATGGAGAAGAACAGCAGGCTGAATGCGGAGAAGAGGCTTAGCAGCCAGACAGTGCGCACACGGAACTTGAGGCGCTGGACATAGCTGGCCACGTCTTCGCGGACCGCATTATCAAGGTAGAAATCCACCGTTTGGCCTGCGTCGTGGCGAAGGTGCTGCAGCCAGTGGTGGCGCGTCTTCCAGGCCACGGCGACCAGCGCCGGGAGAAACAAACTCCAGGGGAAAAGCCAGACCAGGTGCGCCAGCCAATACAAGGCGAACGGCATCTTGTTGTAGTCGTGCGGGTAGCGTGCCCCAAAGAAGCGCAGCACATGCTCGTTGATGAAATAGAAGTACCAGAAGCCGTGCACATTGCCCAGGGTGGGGTGGTTGCCCACTGCGTGTCCCTGGTCGGGATTGGCGAGGCCGCAAAGAATGTGCCACGGCGCGGCGATGGCGAAAAACAGCAGGAACCCAGTTACGGGCTTGAGCGCGCGCCAACGGCGCCACTGGCCCGTAAGCAGCAGATAGGGGATAGCGGCGCCGGCGAAAAACACGGGCGCAATCAGGCCCTTGATCAGCAGTGCCAGCGCCACACAGGCCCACATGCAATAGAAACGCGCGGGGCGGATGGACTCAAAGCCGGTGAGCAGGCAGTAGAGCGCGATGAGAAGAAACAGCGCCAGCTCCGCCTCGGGAATAATGAAGCGGGTAAACAGAAACGGCCCAATGGAAGTGAGCACGCCGAGTCCGGCATAGAGGCCGGCGCGTGCTCCCCAGGCGCGTCTGCCCCACGCCCATGCAAGCCAGGTCAGCCCCAGCATGGCAAGTGAATTGGGCAGGTGCGTGGCGAACGTATTCTGGCCAAAGATGCGGTACGATCCGGCAACGATCCAGTAGGGCAGCGGCGGTTTTTCAATGTAGCGGATGCCGTTGATCTGGCTGGTAATCATGTTGCCGCTCTCGGCAATGTGCTGCGCCGCCTGGGCGTGCGAGGAATCCACGTCGTCCATCAGTGGTGGAGTAAAAAGCGAGGCAAACTGTACGGCGAGAAAGATGGCCGTGAACAGCAGCCAGGTTGCCCCAGCGGAAGGCGCGGATGGAGGGCGTTGGCGTGTCGTAGTCCGGTATGTCGTCGCGGAAGATGGCATACGTACAAGGATACCAGCGGGGCCGGGGACTGATTTCAGAGGGCAGGTTACAGATGATAGCAATCGGCTGACCGCTCGTAGGGCGCTCCGGCCCGGAGCTGGACCTTTGGTCCCTGCGCAAGGAAGCCGGCTACTTCCGCGAGGTCTTCGGGCGGGAGCTTTTTGCCACGTTGGCGTAAATGGCGCGGGCCATGCGGGGATCGATGAGCCACTGAAGCTGCGGCGGATGGCGATCGAGGTCGACGCGGGCGATGGAACCTTTCCTCATGCGGATGGCGGCTCCGCCATTGGCCGTGACCAGGCGGCCTAAAAACTGAAAAATGTTTGGGTTATGGCCCACCGCGAGCACGCCTTCCCGGTTCACGTATTTCGCGAGCATGGCCTGAAAGTCGTTATAGGAGCCATCCGGCGCCAGCGCCTTGCTCATCTCGACCTTGGCTTCGTAGCCCATTTCCGTGCCTACAAACTGGGCGGTCTGCAGTGCGCGCTTCAGCGGGCTGGAAACGATGACGTCCACCTGGACCTTGAATGTGTTCAACATGCGCGCCATCAGCATGCACTGGTCTTTTCCCTCTTTAATGAGGGCCCGCTTGGCATCGAGAAGAGGATTTTCGCGGGGCAGACCGGCGTTGGCGTGGCGCATCAGGTAGAGAATCATGGGTTCAGGTTTGGCGGTACAGGTAGGTTCGGCCAGCTCCTTGGAGTTCGATATTAACACATTTGTAACATTCAACCCCACGCACAAGTGCGGGTTGCGGTTAGGGTTAGGCGTCCGAAACCGGGGACCAGAGTTCGCTGACCAGCAGGCCGGCCAGCCGTGTCTGGCGCTCCTGAAGGGCGAAGCCTGCGGCGCGGAGGGCGAAATCATGATCTGGCAGAATGCGGACGGTGAGCCCGGTCAAAACGCCGAAGACGCGGTAAAGGCTCCAGATAAGGGGCCGGGCTACGAATCGGCCAAAGCGGCCGGGCGGAATGGCGAATTCAGACACAACCCAGAGGGCAGAGGGCGAGAGGGAAGGACGCAGGGCCTCTGCCATCGATTGAATCTCCGCAGTGGCCAGGCAGTCCAGAAAAAAGTGCGTGAAGATTGCGTCGAATTGCGGTGCCTCTTGAGCCGGCTGCCAGTGACGAGCGTCGGCCAGCTCTGGGTACACGCGTACGCCGTCAGGTCCGGCGCAACGAATAAGCGCACGGAGCATGGCCGCGCTGGCATCGATGGCATGCACGCGGACCATGGGGTTGGCGCGAAGCAGGCTGGCGGTAAAGCGGCCGTCCCCGTCGCCAAGCACAAGCGCGTTGCGGCACGGCGCAAGCTGGGGCAGGAAAGCAGAGCGGGCGCGCGCGAGCCACGGGCCGAAGGAGAAGTACTCAAGCCAGCGATAAGGGCCAGCCAGCAGGTTGAAGTTGGGGGGCGGCGCGGGCTGGCTCATTGGGTGAGCGGAGAGTGTGCTCATCGCAGAAGAAAGGGGAGCGGCGTCAGCAGAACCAAATCAGCGGCGGCACGCAGCGCGAGCGGTGTGAGACGGCCGCGGAGCCGGTCCAGAAGCGCGAGGAGCAGGGCGCTGGCCGCGCCGGAAGCGACCAGAAGTGCGATCCGGTGATTGAACGCAAGGGCGGCCGAAAGCAGCATGCCGGCAAGCGCAAGGACGGTGGCATAAGCAAATGTCCCGGAACCACTGGAAGCTTTGCCTTGTGACGCACCTTCGCCCGACTCCCACC
>Ga0302140_10001677_pt1 | contig 28972 bp, 22 predicted proteins | sample I_Bog_E1_1_FD_202095 | JGI IMG/M metagenome (GOLD analysis project Ga0302140, IMG submission 202095) | Peat permafrost microbial communities from Stordalen Mire near Abisko, Sweden - I_Bog_E1_1 | ecosystem: Environmental > Terrestrial > Soil > Wetlands > Peat | place: Sweden: Abisko, Stordalen... | reverse complement strand
GGCAGCGTCTGCAGCCATACCCGGCCCGGTCCCGTCAGCACCGCCAGAAAAATTCCATCCCCGCCGAAAATCGCATTCTTCAGTCCCGGAACCATCGTGATCTGGAACGCCACCGACGCCTGGAAGGCGCCCACGTGGCCCGGATGCACCCGCAGCACCTCGCCCGGTTGCAGGTCCTTCAGAATCAGTTCGCCGCTCAGTTCAAGCCACGCCGTCCCCTGCCCCGCCACTTTCTGCAGCAGGAACCCGTTCCCGCCAAAAATTCCCGCGCCCAGCGACTGCTGAAAGCCCACGCCGATCGTCACCCCATCCGTCGCGCACAGGAAACCGTGCCGGTGAATCATGTATTCCTGCCCCGGCTGCACCTGGATCGGCACAATGTGTCCCGGCACCTTGGTGGCAAAGCTCACCTCGCCGGGATACTGGTAGGCGCGGTATTCGGTCATAAACAGGCTACCGCCGCCTGCCACGCGCTTCAGAATCCCAAACAGGCCGCCGCCCCCGCCCATCTGCGTATGCGTCGTCATCTGGATCGACGCCGTCATCCACGAGAGCTCGCCGCTCTCTGAAAACACACTCTCGTTCGGGTTAAGCTGCACATCAAGCACGGGCATGGTCGTGCCTTGTATCCGCGTTTGCATGGGTGTTCCTCCTGTGTCCCGTCAGTGTACCTGCATACCCCGGCTATGAGTCGAGTGAAATTCGTTGTGCGCCATGAAATGCACAGTTCCCGCTCCAATGGAAGAAATACGCCCCTGATCGCTTTCCAACCTTGTAGCAATAGAGCGGGCTCGTACCGTCCTGAGAATCCTCCCAGCGAATACTCCTTGTGAGACCGGTGTAAGACCCATATACTGCTGGCTCTACTCCCGATCAGTCTCAAAATCACCTGGAAAGAGGACCGGCCATGGGTCTGCGAGCAAAGCTTGCGCGCTTTCTTCTGTTTTTTCCGCTTCTGGGTCTGCCCCTGGCAGCCCAGCCCGCAATTCCGCTAGCCCCATGCCGTGCAGCCGAGCCGGCCCCGGACCTGAATAAGGAGTCCAATCCGACCACCAGGGACGCCGTTGTCATGCACAGCGATGGCGGCGCTGACAGCCGCATGGTTACGGCCGAGGCCTGCCTCGTGTTGGGAACAAAGCAGCAAATTCTGCCCGGCCAGGGATATGGAATACCCGACAACGGCCTCTATTTGGATTGGGGCTTCGCCCTCGTGACCGAGGGTGGACGCTTCGTCGACGTGCAGGGGACCGTCTCCCGAACCGGCGCGGTTTCCCAGGGCGGCCCTGCGTCCATTTCCATTCCACTCATTCTCGGTTGGAACCTCGGCTCCGACCAGCCCATCCCGTCCACCAACAGGTTATTCACCCAGGTCGGGGTCTGGCCCTGCCAGGATGCATCTCCCACATGTAACCCCGACCAACTCAAGGAGCGCCAGGTAACGCGGTTATTAGGAAGCGCCGACACCACCAACAAGAACTATCATCACTCCACCTACGACGAACAAACGAGCGGCCCCGGCTGTCTGGCGCCGATTGCTGACCCCAAAAATGACCCGGAACTCCGCCAGGTTACAGTCATCGCCCACGGCGATCAATACCTGATCTTCGCGTGTCTCGTCTCGAACAAGTACAAGTCCTTTGAACTTGCGAGCTTCAAGATAACGCCCGAGGACGCCAGTCATAATCCCACCACGCCGTATGCTGGTGGAAACACCCGCATGAACATAGGCGCGCTCTATCATCGGCCGAATGTGGACACGCCGCGGGTGGTGACCCTGCTCGCGGTCCAGATTCCCTCCCTGGCTCAGATCGCCCCCAAAGTGATATACGCCGATATCCACATTCAATACAACGGGACCTGCGATGAGAATGAAGCAAATTGCCCCCCTCCACAAGTGGACAAGCCCTATCCAACCAGCATTGAGTTCTACACTCAGTAAATTCGAATTGTGTTATCGTGTTCTGGCCCATTCAATTCCCCTTGAATCGGAAGTGCAATGAATCGACAGGCTTCCATCCTGCTCATAGACGACGACCCGGCGCATCTCGAGATCTATCGGATGATCGTGGAATCGGCGGGCTTCAAAGGCTTACCCGTTCTGGTTTCTACCCGCGGACTCGACTTTCCGCCGGGGGAGCAGGTAGATGCCGTGCTTCTCGATTACCGCCTCGCCCCGAACATCTCCGCCGCCGATGTTGCGCAGCGGGTCAAGGGACGATATCCGTCGGCACCCATTGTCCTTTTATCCGATCTATACGACGTTCCCGCCGATATTGCGCCCTTGATTCAAGGTTTTGTGCGCAAGGGCAACCCTGAGAAGCTGCTCGCGACCCTGCGCGATCTTACCCGGCAACCGCAATAAGAAAGTCTTGACTGGCGAGGCAACTGATCGAATTCGTTCGACATCCAAAATCCAAGGTCTCAAACTGCATCCCCGGCGATTCAGATTTCTGGAGCAATTTAATGGTTCGCGTGTCTCCCGTTGACCAGCGGGTCTTAAGCGCATTTTTTGTGGAAAATCGACAGTGAGATCGAGCTCGCAGGGCGGTAATGCGCTGGGGATGGGCTTTTGCCGCATCCAGCTGCTCTGCTGCCTCCTGCTTACGCTCTGTGTCTCATCGTTCTGCTCGGCGCAATCTGCCGTGGTCGCAACTCCATCCCAGGTCGAGGCAGCCTACCTTTATAACTTTGAAAAGTTCGTCAGCTGGCCGTCCGATGCGGGCCAGGACCCCGCACCGTTCGCGATCTGCATCCTGGGAGAAGACAGCTTCGGCGAAACCCTCAATTCCCTCATTGCGGATGAAACCCATCAGGGGCGTAAGCTCGTCGCGCGGCGATTGTCTTCCGTTGCGGCAGCAAACGAATGCCAGATCCTTTTTATCGGCCAATCCGAAGAGAGTCGGCTTGCAAAAGACCTTATCGTCCTGCAGAAGAAGCCGATCCTCACCGTCAGCAGCCTTCCCGGATTTCTGGAACATGGGGGGATGATTCAGTTTCTCCTCGAGAACAAGAAGGTCCGCTTCTCCGTGGACTTGCCCCCCGCGGAGCAGTCCGGCCTTGTACTCAGCTCTCAGCTTCTCAAGGTGGCTGTCTACGTCAATTCAAAGCCGGCGCAGGAGGCAAAGCAATGAAGCCTCCTGTTCGCCGCAGTTCCATCGCCGCCAGGCTTACGTGGATGAATGTCCTTGTAAGCGGCATCGGTCTCCTTCTGGCCTATGTCTCCTTCCTCGCTTATAACCTGTACGCCTATCGTGAAGCCGCCATCAGCAGTCTTTCCGGCGAGGCGCAAATCATCGGGTCAAACAGCGCATCGGCCATCATCTACAACGACGAAGTTTCAGCCCGTACCACCCTCGCGGCCCTCGACAGTTCAAGCGAGGTAGTTGCCGCGGCCATCTATACGCCATCGGGCGAACTGTTCGCTCAATACGCGCGAGGAGCTGCTCCGCCTCCCCAGCCCAGAGAGATTCCCAATGGCCAGATGAAAGCCAGTTGGGTGGACGGGTTGGATATTGTTGCCGGCTCGCAGATCGTGCTTCAAGGCAAGGTGGCCGGCACTGTCTACATTCAGGCAAGGCTGCATGGCCTCCGCAAGCAGGCCATGCAATACGCCACCATCGCCGGGGTTGTCCTGGTTTTCTGCCTGGTTGTGGCTTTGCTTGTGGGCACCGTCTTCCGCCGAATTCTGGCGCGGCCAATCGTTTCGCTCGCCGAGGTTGCGCACATGGTTTCGCGCTACCGGGATTACTCCCTCCGGTTTACTCCCGAGCAGAGTTACGACGAACTTGTATCCCTAACGCACGCCTTCAACGAAATGCTCGCCGAAATCCAGCAACGCGACGCCGCGCTGGAGCAGGCCAAAACCGGCCTCGAACTCCGTGTGGAAGAACGCACCGCCCAACTGCAGGCCGCAAACCGCGAACTCGAAGCATTCTCCTACACCGTGGCTCACGATATGCGCGCCCCGCTGCAAACCCTCACCAACGTCTGTTACCTGATTCAGCAAACAGACCACGGAGAATTCTCAGGGGAAAGAGCGCCGATGCTGGCGCAACTGAGCGTTTCCGTCTCGGCAATGTCGGCCATGATCGACGATTTGCTCGATCTTTCCCGCTCCACCAGCGCGCCCCTGCATTTGAAGCAACTGGACCTGAGCCGGGTGGCAAGTTCCATTCTCGAAGGCCTTGCCGAGGCAAATCCCGACCGGCAGGTCGAAACGGTGATTCACAAGAAATGCCAGGTCAATGCCGATCCGGGCCTGATGCAGATCGTGTTGCAAAACCTGCTCCGCAATGCATGGAAATTCACCGGGCTTCGCCAGGGGGCCAGGATCGAATTCGGCTGCGCGGAGCGGGACGGGGCCACCGTCTTTTTCATTCGCGACAACGGCGCGGGGTTCGATCAGCGTTTTGCCGACCGCCTCTTCCAGCCTTTCCAAAGGCTCCACGCGGTAAGTGAGTTCCCCGGCACCGGCATCGGCCTGGCCACCGTTCAGCGCATCATTCGCCGCCACGGAGGAGATGTCTGGGCCGAAGGCGAAGTCGACAAGGGCGCCACGTTCTACTTCACTCTGGATTCAGCCAAGTCTTAGCCGCAAATCCTGGCCGCGCTTCTACAATGATTCTTCGGTGAAACTCCTGCCCATCGCGCGACCGGCCTTTCTACGCATGGTCCTCGTCGTCCCGTTTCTCGCCGGCTGCCATTCCGAGCCGCAACTCCAGCCCGATAACCCTCGCCAATTCCCCGGCGTCGCCATGCAGGACGTCACCTTCTTCAGCCCCGCCCTCAACCGCAAAATGCCCTACCGCGTTTATCTCCCCGCAAAGATAGTTCCCGGCCGAAAGCTCCCCGTCGTCTATCTTCTCCACGGCAGTGGGGAACACTTCCAGAACTGGTCAAACCATTCGGACGCAGGCCACTACGCTGCTCAAGGCCTGATCCTCGTCATGCCTGAGGGTGCGTCGTCGTATTACACCAACGCCGCCCTCAAGCCTGAAGACAGATACGAAGATTACCTGGTCCACGACCTGATCGCCGACGTCGAAACCCGCTTTCCTGCCGCATCCGGCCGCGAAAATCGCGCCATCGTCGGCATCTCCATGGGTGGATTCGCCGCGGTCAAACTTGCCCTCACCCGTCCCGATCTTTTCGTCTTCGCCGGAGCCCTGTCGCCTGCCCTCGATGTTCCCAGCCGCCCTTTCAATTGGCGCCTGGTCCAGAGCCTGCACTTCCTCACCATCTTCGGCCCCCAGGGCAGCTCAACCCGCAAGGCCACAGACCCGTTTCTCCTGGTCCGCTCCGCCAACCCGGCGCAGACTCCGTATCTCTATCTCACCGCCGGCCAGCAGGAACCGTTCCTCGAACCCAACCAAAGATTCGCCGCTCGCTTAAGTGCGCTCCGCTTCTCCTACGAGTTCCACACCAAGCCCGGGGGCCACGACTGGAGCGAATGGAACGCCCAACTCCCCGACTGCTTCGACAGCCTCTTCAGCCATCTCACCCCGCGTCCTTGATCATTCACTTACCACTTATCACTAACCACTAACCACTAACCACTGCCTTTTCACTCCACCACCAGCGCCGTCTCCGCCGCAGCCAGCGAACTTCCCCCCACCCATATCTTGAAGGTCGTCGGCTCCACAGTCCGCTGCATCTCCGCGTTGTAGAAATTCAGCTCGTCGAACCCCACCGGAAACTCCACATGCTTGCTTTCGCCCGGCGCCAGTGTCACGCGCGCAAAGCCCTTCAATTCACGCACCGGCTGCTCCACGCTCGCGGCCGTGTTGCGAATATACATCTGGACAACCTCGGTCCCTGCCACGCTCCCGGTATTCTTCACATCCACGCCCACCGTCGCTACCGGCCCGTTCTTCGAAGCCAGAATCTCCTGCAGCGGAACATCTCCACGGCTGATCGTCGGCTGCGTGTAGCTGAACCGCGTATAGCTCAACCCCCACCCAAATGGAAATAGCGCCGAATTCTCCTCGTCCATATACCGCGACATGAATTTCTCGCCCGCGTCCCTCGGCATGTGGCTCAGGTCTCCGTGCGCCGGGCGTCCCGTGGGTAGCTGCGCATAGTAAAGCGGCTCCTGCCCCACCGCACGCGGAAAACTCGACGGCAACTTCCCTGACGGGTTCACATCGCCAAACAGCACATTGGCCAGCGCGTGTCCCGCCTCTACGCCCGGGCTCCACGCTTCAAGAATCGCCGGCACATGCCCTGCAGCCCACTTCAGCTCCAGCGGTCGTCCCGCCAGCACCACCAGAATCACCGGCTTTCCCGTCGCCACAACCGCCTCCAACAGCCGTTGCTGCGCGCCCGTAAAGCCCAGGTGCACCCGGCTCCCCGCCTCGCCTTCCATCCAGTTGGCCGGTTCGCCCAGCGCCAGAATCGCCACATCCGCCTTCTTCGCCGTCTCCACGGCCTCGGCAATCGTCTTGTCGTCGTCCGGCAGCGGCAAATGCTCATCCGCGCCGGCCGGTCCGCCGAAATTCGCCCGCTTCAGCACATTGGCGTCCTCGCCAGTCAGCAGTTCGCACCCCGGCGCATACAGCAACCGGTCTCCCAGCTTTTCCGTCAGCCCCGCCTTCAGCGTCACCGCATATTTGGCATCGCCGGTCACCGCCCACGCGCCCAGCATCTCCTTCTGGTTGTCGGCCAGCGGCCCAATCAGCGCCACCTTCTTCGCCTTCGCGGTCAGCGGCAGCAGCGTCCCCAGCCCTTCCACCGGCTCGTTCTTCAGCAGAACAAATGTTTCCTCGGCCACCTTCCGAGCCGCTTCCCGCCGCTCCGGCGTAGCGTCATACACAGGCCCCTCCGGCGCATAAGGATGGTCGAACAACCCCACCGCAAACTTCACCCGTAACACCCGCCGCACCGCCTCGTCCACCACACTCTCGGGAATCTTCCCATCGCGTACCTGCGCCGCAAGCACCGTCCCATAGAGGTTCCCCTCCATGTCCATCTCCACGCCCGCCTCCAGCGCCTTCCGCGCCACCGTCGGACCGTCTCCAATGGAGTGGTTCAGCAACTCCGCCACCGCGCCCCAATCGGAAACCACAAACCCGTTGAACCCCCACTCCTTGCGCAGCACCTGGTTCAAAATAAGCGGATTCGCCGTCGCGGGAACTCCGTTGATGGAGTTGAACGAGCTCATCAGCGTGGCCGCGCCCGCCTCCACCGCTGCCCGATACGGCTCGAGATATACCTGCCGCAGCGTACCCTCTCCCATATCCACCGCGTTGTAGTCGCGTCCTGCAATCGCCGCGCCGTATGCGGCAAAATGCTTCACGCACGCCGCCACCGCGTCCGGCTTGCCCAGGTCGTCCCCCTGATAACCCTTCACCCACGCCCGCGCCATCGCCGATCCCAGCCAGGGGTCCTCGCCCGCCGACTCAATAATCCGTCCCCACCGCGGGTCCCGCGCAATATCCACCATCGGGGAGAAAACCCAGCGAATCCCATCCGCCCGCGCCTCCACTGCCCCGGTCCGCGCCACCAGCTCCGCCGCCGCCGGATCCCAGCTCGCCGCCACCGCCAGCGGAACCGGAAACGTCGTCCGGTGCCCGTGAATCACGTCCTGCCCAAACAGAATCGGTATATGCAGCCGCGACTTCTCCACGGCAATGTGCTGATAATGGTTCGTCGCCTCCGCGCCCACCACGTTCAGCATCGATCCCACTTGGCCCTTGGCGGCAAGCTCGTCATATTTCAGATTCGACGCGTTCGGCCCCGTCGCATATCCCGCCGCAAACTGCACCAGCTGCCCGATCTTCTCGTTCAGCGTCATCTGCTTCAGCAGCGCCTCTACCCGCGTATTCACCTCTTTTGAAGCCAGTTGCGCGTTCGAGGGACCTTGGGTCTGGGCCGTGCCTAGCATACAGCCAGAGCCTACCAGAAACATCATCGGGATCAACACACGGAGCGAGGGTTTCAGCGCGATTTGAGTAATAGTTTTCATGGCTCGGCCATCATAAACCGTGGCGCGTGCCAGCGTCAGATCCAGGCACATCGCCCACCCGTCGCAATATCGGGAACTGTGCCCCGTTCATCACGGCCTCATCGTGATGAGCGGGTATGCAACCATGCGTGCGGAGGGGTTACGATATCACCATGCCTACGGCTTAAAGTTCACCGGAAACCATCGCTTTCCTTGGACGACCGGGGTTTATCCATCTAAGCAACAGATATACAAATGGAAGACCAAATGCCCGACACCCCAAAACGCCTCGAACCCCGCTGGCCCGCAATGCTGGCTCTCCTCGCAGTCGGCGGTTTACGCCTCGCCCTGCCGGAATCCCTGTCGATAGGCCCCGACTGGCTGCTGATCACTATCGTCGCAGTCTTGATGATTCCCACGGTTTGGGCTCGGCGACGCGGCTTGGATCATCTCAATAAAATTCTGGGTTATGTGCTGACATCGATTGTGACAGTCGACATGGTCTGGTCGCTTGGCTTGCTCCTGGCGGCGTTGCCTTCGCATAAGGAATCCCCGCAAGACTTGTTGCGCTCCGCAGCCGCCCTCTGGATCACCAACATCCTGGTCTTCGCCTCATGGTACTGGCGGCTCGATGCGGGAGGCCCTCATGCCCGCGAGCAGCGCGGCGTCCATACGGATGGAGCCTTCCTGTTTCCGCAGATGACACTCAGCCCGCAAAGAAGCCGCGACATGCAGGAAGACTCCTGGAGCCCCGGCTTCGTGGATTATTTATTTCTCGCGTTCAATACCAGCACTGCATTTTCTCCCACAGACTCTCCGGTCCTGTCCTCCTGGGCCAAGCTCCTCATGATGGTTCAAGCCCTCATCTCGTTCGCCACCGTGGCTCTTCTCGCGGCGCGCGCCGTCAACATCCTCTAGGCATCGCCATCGCGACCCTTCACATCTCAATTTCCATGAGCGCAATATCGTTCCCATCGGCCAACCTGCGCGTTCGCTATGCTGTATCTGTTCATGGCGGAGACTTATAACATGCGCTTGAAATCAGCATGACAGGCACAGTACGCATGGTTGCCGCGCTGGCCGTCTTCGCGGCCATGCTTGTGCTGATGATGCTGCGCCCGCGCCGCTGGAGCGAGGCCTGGTGGACCGTCCTCGCCGCCATCGCCATGCTGGCCCTCGGCCTGGTCACTCCGCATCAGGCGCTCGCAGTGGTTCTTTCCGGAAAGAACACCCTCCTGTTTCTTCTCTCGCTCCTCGCGCTTTCGCAGTTGATCGGCAAGAGCGGCTTCTTCGATTGGGCCGCCATTCGATGCGCGCTCATTGCCAAGGGAAATGCGCACTCGCTCTATCGCAATGCATTCATAGCCGGCGCAATCATCACCGCAATCCTCTCCCTGGACACAACAGCGGTCATGCTCACGCCCGTCATGCTGGCCTTGGTAAAGCGGCTCAAAGTTCCCGCGGCTCCTTACGTCCTGCTCTGTGCCTTCGTTGCCAACGTCGGTTCTCTGCTGCTTCCCATCAGCAACCTCACCAACCTGCTCTTCGCGGACGCCTTCCACCAGAGCTTCGCTGCCTTCGCGGCACGGATGATCCTGCCTCAAATCGTCGCGCTCGTCACCACCTACGCCATTCTGCGCTGGCACTTTCGCCGCCATCTGCCCACCACCTTCAACACCGAGTCGCTCCCTGACCCCGCCAGCGTAATTCCCAACCGCCCCTACTTCACCGTCTGCATCACAGTCCTTGTCGCCGTCCTCGTCGGCTACTTCCTGGCCCCGCTCATCGGCCTCGAACCCTACGTCTGCGCCTTCGCCGCCAGCGCCGTGCTGCTGCTTGCCGGCAGGGTGCATGGGCGCGTAAAAATTGGCTTCGTCCGCGAACTCGCATGGGACTTGTTCCCCTTCGTCATCGGGCTTTTCATCGCCGTGCAGGGAATTGAGAACCTGGGGCTGGTCGGCATCGCTTCCAGCGCGCTTGCGAAAATGCGCCCTGATTCGCCGCAGATACTTCTCGCCGCGGCCGGCGCCACCGCCTTCGCCTCGAACATTGTCAACAATCTTCCCGCCGCGCTCATTGCCCGCAGCGTCCTCTTGAGCGCGCACGCCCATACGGGCACGGTGCTTGCCACGCTCATCGGTTCCAACGTCGGCCCCATGATCACCCCCTTCGGCTCACTGGCAACCATGCTGGTCCTCGCGCTTGCACGGCGCGATGGAGAAGAAGTCCGCGCCGGCCAGTTGGTCGTGCTCGGCCTCTGGGCGGTACCGGTCATCGTGGTCCTGAGCGCGCTCTCCCTGTCCCTCACCTTTGCACTGGTGCGGTGACGCCAATTCTCCTCCCCTATCGCCGCACCCCCCGCAAATGCTCTACTCTTGCCAGTGTTGAGCATGAAATCGTTCCTCGTGAATCTCCGCGACGCCATCGGCCAGGCCCTGGCCCACGACGTGATCAACACGGCCAAGGCCGCCGCCTATTCCGGCATGCTCATGCTCTTTCCCGCTGCCCTGGTTCTCACCACGCTCGTCGCTCAAATGCCCGAAGGAACCAACCTCGCCGGCGGGTTCCGCGCCACTTTCGATCAGTTTCTGCCCTCTGACACAATGGATCTGCTGCAGACCTACCTCCTCAGCCGCCGCATCCATTCCGCCCAGGTCATCCTCTCCGCCACCACCCTCAGCATCCTTGCCGGCCTCGGCATGATGCTCTCCCTCATGGAAGGCTTCCGCCGCGCCAACCACCTCCCGCACGATGACTGGGGCTTTTGGCAACGCCGCCTCCGTGCGCTGCTCCTCGCCCCCCTGGCACTGGTTCCGCTGTCCCTGGCCACCATCGTCGTCGTCTTCGGCCACCAGATCGAGTCCTGGATGATCGCCAACGCCGACCACGAACTGCGCCACGTCGTCCTGGTTTTCTGGCGCATCGTCCGCTGGTCCATCGCTCTGCTCACCAGCGTCACCGTCCTCACCGCCCTCTACCACTTCGGCACCAGCCATAAGGAAAAGTGGACGCGCGTCGCCCCCGGCGCCATCACCGCCACGTTTTTCTGGTTTCCCGCCACCCTCGCCTTCGGCTATTACGTCACCCGGATCGCCGACTACTCCATGTTTTACGGCTCCTTCGGCGCCGGAATCGCCACCCTCGTCTGGCTCTTTCTCACTGCCTTCAGCGTCCTCGTTGGCGCCGAACTCAATGGCGCCATCTACCTCAACCGCCTCGGAAAAGGCGATCGCGCTCCCTAAACCCGATTTGCTCTGTCCGAGTCAGTGACACTTCTCACGGACGATCGTGCTTCATCCGATGCATACTGAAGGAGCCAGAAGTTTTGCTCGCCAGGCCCGTAACAACAGGCCTTTGCCCGCAGGGAGCAGCCCGCCCCCGTGTACAATGAAGCGGGTCCCAATCCACTCGCGTTCCATAACGCCTTGAACTTTTTTGGAGCAATCCCATGCCCTACGTTGAAAGCACTCTGAACGATATCCCGTCGCAACGCCGCGCAAAAATCGTCGCCACTCTCGGGCCCGCCTCCAACACCGAGCCTGTCTTCCGGGACCTCGTTCGCGCCGGTGTCGACGTGGTTCGTCTCAATTTTTCCCACGGCACCCACGAGGAGAAGCTGGCCCTCATCCAGATGATTCGCAAAGTGAGCCGCGAAGAGCGCAAGCCGCTTTGTATCCTGGCCGATCTGCAAGGCCCCAAGATCCGCACTTCCAAGCTCAAAGATCACGTCCCGGTGCTGCTCAAAGCCGGAGGCCGCCTCACCATCACCCCCCGCGACGTTCCGGGGACGGCTTCCCTGGTTGGCACCACCTTCAAAACACTCGCTGAAAACGTTGAGCAAGGCTCCCGCATCCTGCTCTCCGACGGCCTGCTCGAACTCCGCGTCCACGAGGTCGACGGCGACGATGTAGTCTGCGAAATCATCAACGGCGGCCTGCTCGGTGAAAACAAAGGAATTAACCTCCCCGGCATTCCCGTCCGCGTTCCCTCGCTCACTGAAAAAGACTCGGAAGATCTTGAATTTGCGCTCAAGAACGGCGTCGACGCCATCGCCGTCTCCTTTGTCCGCACAGCGGAAGACGTTCGCCTCGTCCGCAACCGCGTCTCCGCCTACGGCAGCGAAACCTGGATCGTCGCCAAGCTCGAAAAGCCGCAAGCCATCGAGCACCTTGACGCCATCCTGCTTGCCGCCGACGCCATCATGGTCGCCCGTGGCGATCTCGGCGTCGAAGTCCCCCCGGAAAAAGTTCCCGCCATCCAGAAACACATCATCCGCCGCGCCGCCGAGTACTCCAAGCCCGTTATCACCGCCACGCAAATGCTTGAATCCATGATCGAGAATCCGCGCCCCACCCGCGCCGAAGTTTCCGATGTGGCCAACGCCGTCTATGACGGAACCGACGCAGTCATGCTCTCCGGCGAATCCGCCGTGGGCAAATATCCCGTCGAAACCGTCGCCATGATGGGCCGCATCGTTACCGAAGCCGAGCGCCACATCAAGGAGCTCACCTACTCCGAGCCCCGCCAGCGCCTGAGCCGACTCTCCATCGCCGAAACCATCTGCGAAGCCACGGCCCACGCTGCCGACGATCTCGACCTGCGCGGCATCGCCCTCTTCACTGAGTCGGGAGCCACCGCCCGCCAGCTCTCGAAGTACCATCCCTCCGCGCCCATCTTCGCGCTCAGCCCGCTTGAAATCACCATCAATCGCCTCAACCTGCTCTGGGGAACTACCCCCATCCGCTGCCCCAAGGTCAACTCCACTGAGGCCCTGGTCGACGTGGCCGAGAGCCTGCTTGAGCAGCATGGCTATGTCCGCCCCAGGGAAGTCATCGCCATCGTCGCCGGCACCCGCACCAAGTCCGGTTCCACCAACTTCCTCCGCCTCCACGTCCTCGGCGACAAGAGCCAGGAGGGTAACCGCTTCCTTACCCCGCACGACGAAAACGCAGTCCCGGCGCCGCCGCAGGAAGACGAACCGCACGCCGCCAAGGCGAAGCGCCCCACACCCACCCCCGCCAAGGCACCCGGCCGCCACAAGTAGTCCGCCTCAAGCCAAACAACAACGCCACTCCCAACCAGGAGTGGCGCTTTCATTTTTCATACATGACCATGGCGTTCTGAAGTCCCGTATCACAAAGTGGCTGTCATCTTGAGCGAGCGCAGCGAGTCGAAAGATCCGCGGTTGCTATTCGGTCGCGTTTATATCAGGCCGGTCCAGCCGAATCAATAGAATCCATGCGCCGGTCTTCCGAAATCAACTGAATTGCGGCACCCAAGCTCTGACGGCACACCTCCAGCGTCCTATCCTGCCCATTGGCGCCCGGAATCTCAGGAGACCGGCCAACGAACCATTCGCCGTCGCGCTCAATAATCGCAGTAAACTCGTTCCGCATGCAAAGAGTATAGTCCAGCTTCGTTCGCTCGACCCCGTCTAAGGACCTTGGATGGAGCGGCCTTTTACTTAGCTGGCAGTTCCGTGCCCCATCCATTCCGTTTTTTTCCTGCGGAATGGGTGGGAAGCAGTACGCCAGCATGAGCCTCCCGCGCGAGCGTCCGCCGGGTGCCCCCGGTCCCTCGCATTTGGGGACCGGGGACTCCCGCTCGATTCACAGCTGGCTTGGTTACTTCGAAGCCAGCTGCCTAAGCACATACTGCAAAATCCCGCCGTGCTCGAAGTACTCAATCTCCTGCGGCGTATCGATGCGCACCTTCGCGTCGAATTCCTTCGCGGTGCCATCAGCGGCGACGGCCTTCACCTTGAGCTTCCGTCCCCCGGCGAACTTGCTTTCCAGCATCGCCTTCATACCGGAGAAGTCGTAAATCTCCTCCCCCGTCAGCCCCACCGACTCGACATTCTGCCCCTCCGCAAACTGCAGCGGCAGAATCCCCATTCCCACCAGGTTGCTCCGGTGAATGCGCTCAAAGCTCTCCGCAATCACCGCCCGCACTCCCAGCAGATTTGGCCCTTTCGCCGCCCAGTCGCGCGACGACCCCGACCCATATTCCTTGCCCGCCAGAATCACCAGCGGCACACCCCGCTCCGCATACTTCACGCTGGCGTCAAAAATCGACATTCCCTCGCCCTCAGGAAGCAGCCGCGTCACGCCGCCTTCCGTGCCCGGCGCAAGCTTGTTCCGCAGCCGCACGTTGGCAAACGTCCCGCGCACCATCACCTCATGGTTCCCGCGCCGCGACCCATACGAATTAAAGTCCGCCGGCTTCACGCCATGCTCGGCAAGATACTTCCCCGCCGGCCCGTTCGCCTTGATGTTGCCCGCCGGAGAAATGTGGTCCGTAGTCACCGAGTCGCCCAGCACCGCCAGCACCCGCGCGCCCACAATATCCTTCACTGGCGCAGGCGTCTTGGTAATCCCGTCAAAGTACGGCGCCTTGCGAATGTAGGTCGAATCCGGCTCCCACTGGTACACATCGCCAGTGGGGAATTTCAGCCCCTGCCAATTCGCGTCCCCATCTGAAACCGTCGCGTATTCCTTGCGGAAGCTCTCGCTCGACAGCCCTTTCTCAATCGCCGCGGCAACCTCAGCCTGCGTCGGCCAAATGTCCTTCAGATAGACCGGTTCGCCCGTCCCATCCACGCCCAGCGCGTCAGTCTCGAAGTTATGCCCGATCCTGCCCGCCAGCGCGTAAGCAACCACCAGCGGCGGCGACATCAAATAATTCGCCCGCACATCCACGTTCACGCGCCCCTCAAAGTTGCGGTTGCCGCTTAGCACGCTCACAGCAACCAGCCCATGTTCATCAATCGACTTTGAAACATCCGTCGGCAGCGGTCCCGAGTTGCCAATGCACGTAGTGCAGCCATAGCCAACCACGTTGAACCGCAGCTTTTCAAGATAGGGCAATAGGCCGGCCTTCGTGTAGTAATCCGTCACCACCCGCGACCCCGGCGCCAGCGAAGTCTTCACCCACGGCGGCACAGTCAGGCCTTTCTCAACCGCCTTCTTCGCTAATATTCCCGCCGCCACCATCACCGATGGATTCGATGTATTGGTGCAACTGGTAATCGCCGCAATCACCACCGATCCATGGTCCAGATACGTGTCCGGATCAACCCCGAAGCGCTCCTTCACCGTTGATGCAACAAAAAGAGCCTTGTCATCCTGAACGATCAATAAAGCTTTGTCATCCTGAGCGGAGCGCAGCGAAGTCGAAGGACCTGCTTCTGTTTTTGCACTTGAGTCCTTCGGCCCCTCGTTGTCTTCCGCCGCAACAGCCGCATCCGTCACGGCCGTCCGCTTCCACGCCGCCGCCGTCCGCGTCCCCAGCGGCTTCGCGGTAGGCGACAACAACCCCGGCAGCTGCTGTTCAAAGCTAGCCGCCGCATCCTTCAGCAGCACGCGATCCTGCGGCCGCTTTGGCCCCGCCACGCTCGGCTCCACGGTGGCCAGATCGAGATCCAGCGTCTGCGTGTACTCGGCTTCAGGGGAATCCGCAGTATGGAACAGCCCCTGCTCCTTGTAGTAGGCCTCAACCAGCGCAATCTGATCCTCGCCGCGCCCAGTCAGCCGCAGATACCGCAGCGTCTCCGCGTCCACGGGGAAGATGCCGCAAGTCGCGCCATATTCCGGCGCCATGTTGCTGATGGTTGCTCGATCCGCCAGCGGCAGCTCCGCAATTCCCGGCCCGTAGAACTCCACAAACTTGCCCACCACACCCAGCTTGCGCAGCGCCTGCGTAATGGTCAGCACCAGGTCGGTAGCCGTCGTTCCTTCCTTCAATTTGCCGGTCAGTTTGAACCCGACAACCTGCGGCACAAGCATGCTCACAGCCTGTCCCAGCATGGCCGCCTCGGCCTCAATACCGCCCACGCCCCAGCCCAGCACGCCCAGCCCGTTAATCATCGTGGTGTGCGAATCGGTACCCACCAGCGTGTCGGGATACGCCACCGTCTGCCCGTCAATCTCCGTCGTAAATACCACCCGCGCCAGGTACTCAAGATTCACCTGGTGGCAAATCCCCATCCCCGGCGGCACAGCCGAGAAGTTCCGGAACGCCGTCTGTCCCCACTTCAAGAACGCATATCGCTCGCGGTTGCGCTGAAATTCCAAAAGCGTGTTGGCAGCCAGCGCACCGCCCGCACCAAACTCGTCCACCTGGACGGAATGGTCGATCACCAGCTCCGCCGGCACCAGCGGATTTACCCGCTCCGGATCTCCGCCCAGCGTCTTGATGGCGTCGCGCATCGCGCCCAGGTCCACAATCGCTGGCACCCCGGTAAAGTCCTGCATCAGCACCCGCGCCGGCATGTAAGCAATCTCGCGGCTCGGCTCGGCTTTCGCGTTCCACGTAGCCAGAAAACAGATCTCCCCAGCGGTCACATTCACGCCATCCTCGCGCCGCAGCAGGTTTTCAAGCAGAATCTTCAAGCTGAAGGGCAGCCGGCTCAGGTTGAATCCCTTCGCCGCCAACGCCGGAAGCCGGTAGATGGTATAGGACTTGTCGCCGGAAGCAAGAGTACCCCGGCTGTCAAAGCTGTTCATGGTTTGGGAACTCATTGGGAAAAAGCCTTTCTATCCGCGCACAGGCGGATAAATCTCAAATCTCTGGGTGCCCCCTGTCCCTCGCACTCGGGGACAGGGGAAAGCATGAGGCGTCCAGGTCGGTCATTCACGACCCGGGAACCAAATATCATCGGAAATAAGATTACTCAGCGGGAGGCGCTGCGTCCACGGTCAGGCCGACCGCGGCGAAACCGCTTCAACACAGGCGTCGAGGAAATGCGACTTGCAGCACGGTTGAACATAGCGCTCACTAAAATTCTAGCGCGCCCCAGCGGTTCACGGAAGCCGCAATTCTCATGCCACTATATTTGGCAGTCACAAAATCTGCGGTTTGCCTGTCACTCGCTCTCAACGCGGGAAATCGCGGTCGGAATGACTCAGTCACCTGATGGGAGTCGCTTGTAAAGGACGGTACCGAGCAACATGACAGCCCAAGTTGCCCAGACGCTGTAGACCTGCCACTTGCTGAAATCGAAGACTGCCCGACTCACTTCGGTGAATCCTTTGACCCGATCTTGATACCGGTAACCCCATACATAATATTTCCCATTTTCTATTTTGCCGTTCACGGCGTCTCCTCCAATGTAAGAGCTGACAGCGAAAAGGAGGATGAAATCCAACAGAGCCACGATCACCACAACAAGGTAGAACCTCGATAGCAACGGGTACATCTTTCTTCGCCGTGATTCTTGGCGAGCAACTTGGAGGATGTCCCTGGAGATTTTGCGATCGGTGTTACCCGGCATGGTCGCATTCTACTCCTGCGTCCTTCGGCCCTTTCCGAATCCCAAACAAACAGCTATCCTCAATGCGCAAGCTCCCGGAGCCCAAATGCCCCCACGCATCGCCCAAATCTCCATCGCCGCCGCTCTCCTTTTCGCCGCCGCCGCCCACAGCCAGACCATGTCCATGCCCGCAGCAAACTCGTCCGTGGCAACCGCGCCCGCCGCGCAAGCCACACCCACCAAATGGCCCACCGCCGACGGCTACGTAACCCTCACCAATTTCCATTTCGGCACCGGCGAATCCCTCCCCCAACTCAAGCTCCACTACCTAACCCTCGGCACGCCCCACCGCAACCCAGCAGGCCATGTCGACAACGCCATCCTCCTGCTCCACGGCACCGGCGGCGACGCCCACTCCCTCCTCAACCCCGTCTTCTCCGACGTCCTCTTCGGCCCCGGCCAACCACTCGACATCACCAAATACTTCCTCATCCTCCCCGACGACATTGGCCACGGCGAAAGCTCCAAACCCTCCGACGGCCTCCACGCCCACTTCCCCGCCTACGACTACGACGACATGGTCCGCGGCCAGCGCCTCATGCTTGACGAGATGAAGATCGATCACCTCCGCCTCATCCTCGGCACCTCCATGGGCTGCATGCAGTCCTTCGTCTGGGGCGAGACCTATCCCGGCTTCATGGACGCACTCGCGCCCTTCGCCTGCCTCCCCGTCCAAATCGCCGGCCGCAACCGCATGATGCGCTATATGGCCATTCAAGCCATCAAGCAGGACCCCGCATGGCAAGACGGCGAATACAAATCCGAACCCATCCAGGGCCTCCGCACGGCCAACGAAATGCTCCTCATCATGGGCTCCAGCCCGCTCCAGATGCAGAAGCAAGCCCCCACCCGCGACGCCGCCGAAGCCTACGTCGACAAGTATCTCGCCCGCACTCTGGCCTCAACCGACGCAAACAACCTCATCTACTACACCAACGCCAGCCGCAATTACAATCCCGCCCCGCGCCTCGACCAGATCAAAACCCCGCTCCTCTGGATCAACTCCGCCGACGACTACATCAACCCGCCCGAGCTAGGCATCGCCCAGGAGCAAGTCAAGCGCATGCCCAACGCCCGCTTCATTCTGCTTCCCATCTCCGACGCAACAAGAGGCCACGGCACCCACACCGTAGCCTCCGTCTGGAAGGATTATCTGATCCAATTCCTGCAATCTACCGAGCCCAATCCGTAGCCAATCCAGAGCCACCCGGAGCGCGTCCTCTTCCGTCCTTCAACATGGCGCGCAGAGAATCCAGGCCTATAGCGGTTCTCCAATTGCTGTAGAGGGAGTCAATGCAGCCAAGTGGTTTTTTCCTCAACCGGGGTCCCCGCATACAGGTTTTCGTCTGTGGGGTGGAAGTAAAATCCACCTCGCATGAAGCTCGCGACTCGACGTTAATGGGAGAACCGCTCTAACTGGCCAAGGCTTCAATTCCGTAGATGCTCCGTTAGGTCTTCGGCTCGATTCCATTATCCAGCGAAGGCTCATCGGCCGAGTTGGGCCGGTCCGATCGAATGGGAATTCCGCTGATCAGGGCCTGATAGTTTGCCAGGCGTTTGCCGAGAATCACCACGCCCTTGTCCGTGATCTCATACTCGCGAATATCCTTGGCGTGATTCCCGCCCCGCATCTTGATCACCACCAAAATCTTGCGAAGCTGGCCATCGATGGACACGTACCGCAGCCGGATGATGTCGTCGGTGAGGAAAGAAATTGAATAGGTACTGAAGGGAAACTGCGTAAAGGACTCATCCACTTCAACCGTGCTCAGAATCGTCACTCCGATTCCAGTCAAAGCGAAGATCATGCGGTAGAGCGATTCGCGAAAGTCGGCGCGGAAGCCGGGCGAAAGGGCCATCTCAAAGCCTGCCAGGGAATCGATCACCAGCCGTTTGGCGCCAATCTTCTGCACTGCGTCGAGAATCGACTGCATGGTTTCGTCCACTGACAGATCGAGGGGACGGAGATAGAGGATTGTGAGTTTCCCGTCTGTCTGCGGCGTTTCCAGATCCAAACCTAAACTGGTAGCCCGCTCCGCATACGCTTCCGGGCGCTCTTCAAAAACCGCCACGATTCCCGGTTCCCCATTGCGTATGCCTTCTGCAACAAATTGGGTAGCCAGGACGGATTTCCCGGTTCCCGAAGACCCTGCGATGAGGACGCTATCGCCTTCTGGAACGCCACCACCCAGCATCTTGTCCAACTCCGGAACGCCGAAGCAAAGGCGCCGATTACTAGGCGGATTTCTCTTGCGCGAGGTCAACCCAAACGTGCGCGAGAAGGCTTGCACTCCTGCATCGGTTATGCGGAATGTATGCAACCCCGGCACGGAATCCTGGCCGCGCAGTTTTATAACCTGCAACTTCCGCACAATTGAATTTCGCTCCGCCGTCTGGCGCAGCCAGATCAGTCCATCGGCGACGGTAAAGATGGGATTATCGCGTAACTCATCTTCTGCATATTCGCCGATGAGGAAAGTTGTAGCCTGCCAACTGGCCAGAAACAGGGCCAACCGCTGAATGAAGGATTGCAAGTCCATGTCACTCTCCGGTTTCCTCACCATGGTGCGGAAGGAGTCCACAACCACAACGGCGGGGCTGGCCTTTTCAACTTCCTTGGTAATCTGCTCCAGGACCGCACCCAGATCCTTCTCCAACACAACTTCGCTCAGGTTGATAAAGCGAATGGAGCCGGGAAGCATGGACGGATCGAAGAAAGAGTACTGCTGCTGGTATCGCAGCATCTTGATGGTGGATTCACCGAGCACAGTGAAATAGAGAGCAGGACGCTCAGGGGTGGCATTGGCAAACACGAATTGGTGAGCCAGCGTCGTCTTGCCGCTACCGGGGGCTCCCGCGATGATGTTGAACGAAAATTCCGGAAGACCGCCACCCACAATTTCGTCGAGGCCCGGAACTCCGGTGGGTAGCTTGTTGATCTTCACTTTGTCTTCTGTGCTCACGCTTTTCTCCCGTTCTCGGAATTGCAATTATCGAGGGCTGCCCCTGGCCACACATTGCGCAGCAGGCTTAGTGTCAAGGCTTCGCCAAGGAAGAGACGAAGCAGTCCGAGTAAGCGAGCGATGAGGATGATTCCACCGTCGCCAGCCGGAAACTCACCAACCAGATCCTTGTCCATGTCGATTTGAGTTTCATACCTCGCCAAGCCCTGTAAAGATCCATCCGCTGCGACCTTCACCGCCCAAAGACTGGGGGCTTCCGACTTGGCTTGCGTCAAAGCGCGGAAAGCGAGGGACTCGAAAGCCGCCACTCCCGCAAATTCAGCAAGACTTTGGCGCAGCTTCTCATAGACGCGAAGGGTCGGGGACTCCATTGGCTCGGAGGCCTTGTCCGCACCGGCTTCATATGTTAGAAGACAACGAGCTAAATCTCGCATTGTGGGGGCAGCCTTCATTTTCTTGCCAAGCATCGATCAAACCAGCAGACTTCAACTGTCGTTATACGCTTTTTAAGAGGCTCGGCCGTACAATTCTGTCCTATCGCAAGCGCTCTCGCGGTTCCGGTATACCGGCATCCAAAGCCGCGTTGGATATCGCGCGGGGAGAACTCAATTCATGTATTGATTCGTTTTGAGGTCAGGCATCTCGTCCTGCGGGCCGCCGGCCTTGCTTCGGATGAGTGTGAAAACGTCCAGAACCGTGGCAATACTGCGAATGTTTCCCGCAACACTCACCAGTCCATCTTCCATGCCGGGATGCCTGTCCGCGAGGGCTTCAACATGGTCGCTCACACTCCGCAGCCGATCGATTTCCAGCAGAAGATCCTCGAAAGCCGCCGCCATGACCGGTCCGTCGGCCGCTATGGTTAGCGTGTCCTCTGCGGTCCTGGCCGGCTCTATCCCGGCGTCCACCTGAAGGCGTAAATCTTCGATCAACCCCAGCGTTGTTGCCTCGCCAAGGAAGGTAAGAAACAGGCCGAGCAACTGCGCAATCAGAATGATTCCGGCCTCGCCCGCCTCGTCCGCGTCCGTCTGCGATTCAACTTCGCCGAGGCCGCGCACCCTCCCATCCGCCGCAATCTGCACCGCGCTAAGCCGCGGTGATTGCGACTTGGCCAAGGCCAAAGCACGGGAAGCGAGCGCCTGAAAACCGTCAACTCCCACCGGTGCGCCGAGCTGCCGCCGCAGTCTCTCATAAACGCGCACAGTTGCGGGTTCGGTATGCAGCGAAGCCGTGGTTGCATCGGCCTCGCTGGCAACGAGGTGGAGGGCCAAATCACGCGTCTTTTTTTGAAGAACCATCGATTCCGTTCTTTCTTTCGACGTTACGTCCCGTTATAAGCGTAAAGCATTCATTGCAGGGTGCCTATGTTGGCGATTGCTTCTGCGCGCAGATTGCCAGCGTGATTCATCATACTCAACCTGGCGTCGTGCGATCCAAACCTACCTGAAGCATTTCCGGAATGATGTGCAATGTTGGACAGTTTGCCCCGCCTGCTCAACTCCTTGCGAATCAGCGTCAGTTTCTTTATCAACTGCGCGGCCGCTTCTATACTGGTACTGTGATGTCTTCCCCCAGCGAGGCCCCACCCAAACCCGCCTATTGGGTAGGTATCCAGGGCCTGTTCTCGCGTTTTCTTGCCTGGCTCATCCGCCGTGTGCCCAACGAGCGCCAGCGCCTGCTCGGTTTCACCATCCTCGCCGGCGGCCTCTGCGGGCTGGCCGCCGTAGCCTTCCACCTCAGCATCGAGCGCTTTGAAGCCCTCTTCATCGACCGCGCCAACGCCGCCCCCGGCAACAGCTTTATCTTCTGGACCATCCTCACCCCCGGCCTCGGCGGCCTCTTCGCCGGCATCGGCCTCACTTACTTCGCGCCAGCCGCGGCAGGCAGCGGCATTCCCCAGGTCAAGGTGGCCTACGCCCTGCGCAACGGCTACGTCACCCTCCGCGAAACCATCGGCAAATTCATCCTATGCGCCGTCCAAATCGGCTCCGGCGCGTCGCTCGGCCTTGAAGGCCCCACCGTCCAAATCTGCGCCGGCGTCAGCAGCATGTTAGCCCGCGCCGCCCGCCTCAGCCCCCAGAACTGCCGCCGCATGACCTCGGTCGGCATGGCCGCCGGCATCGCCGCCGCCTTCAACGCCCCCATCGCCGCCGTTACCTTCACCATTGAAGAGTTGGTCGGCGACCTCGATCAGACCGTGCTCGCCGGCGTCATCGTCGCCGCGGCCGTCTCCGCCGTCGTGGAGCACTCCATCCTCGGCCGCAATCCCGTCTTCCACGTCCTGCGAACCTACACCTTTGACAGCAACGAGTGGACTTCGCTCTTCTGGTACGCCCTGCTCGGCTTGCTGGCCGCTATTGTTTCGGTCGCATTCACTGACGCGCTGCTCGGCCTGCGCGCGCGCTTCAAGCGCCTCACCCGCGTGCCCAGGTGGGTGCAGCCGGCAATCGGTGGGTTGGCGACCGGCGCAATGGCCGCCTTCGCGCTCTACTTCTTCCACCTCAACGGCATAGCCGGCGACCCTTACAAGACCCTCACGCTGGCACTCACCGGAACCATGCCCGTGCTCCTCATGGTGGCTTATTGTGTGCTCAAGCTGGCTGCTACGGTCTGTTCGTATTCCAGCGGCGGATCCGGCGGCATCTTTGCCCCCGCGCTCTTCATGGGCGCCATGCTCGGCGGCTCGGTGGGCTACCTCGACGTCACCATCTTCCACCACTCCACCGACGCCATCGGCGCATTTGCAGTCGTCGGCATGGGCGCCGTTTTTGCCGGCATCGTGCGCGCTCCCATGACTTCCATTCTTATTGTCTTTGAAATGACCGGCGGCTACGGCCTCGTCCTGCCGCTCATGATCGCCAACATGAGCGCTTTCGCCCTCGCCCGCTACTGGCGCGAAGTGCCGGTCTACGAAGCGCTCCTCGCCCAGGACGGCATCCATCTGCCGCACACCAACGGCCCCCACGAACCGCCGCAGCCGGAGCCGATTGATACAACCGCATTAGCCGTAGACGCCAGCTCATAGCGTAGTGTCTCTAAGGCTCCTATTAGAAACGAGCTGTCATTCTGAGCATCATGAATCGCCGCGGCAAGTTACGGCCGGAATGAACCCGCGCCGGACCATCGATAGAAGCACCGTGCCCCGTTTTGCGCCTTACCGGGGTCCCCGCGGACAGGTCTTCGTCCGTGGGGTGGTCAGGCGCAAGGCGGGAAAGCACAAACCTCAACAAGCCCGTTCATTAGGAGCAGCCTGACTCGCCGCGTCGAGTTACGGCTTAAATGAACAGTTGTCGGAGATCGGGTCTTGCGCTGACTCGCGGACCTGCAATCGCGGCGAAGCCGCCGCTAACTTGCTGAATTTGTTCAACCGGATTTCTTGTTCATAGGGAGCGAACCGGGGTCCCCGGCGACAGGTCTTCGTCGCTGGGGTGGGAACGGGGCCCCGAACGTTTTTGAATTCCGAGGGGTGGTGAGTCGAAGAATCTGCTTTTGTCTTTCGGGTTTTTAAGAATAACTCCACTGAGCGCTGTTAGTTTCTGGGCCGTCCGAAGAACAACACATACCCATCCGGATCGGAAATCTCAAACCCCCGCAATCCATCATGCGTATCCTCAAGCGGCTTGCTGAATGCCGCCCCATGCTCGGCAAATTCCGCGGCCAGCGCATCCGGATCCGGCGCATACACAAACGCATCCAGCCGCAGGTGGGGATGCCGCGTATGGTTCGGCACCGGCGTCACGCCACGTTCCGCCTTAATAAAAATCTGCGCTCCATCGCGCCCGATGATCGCAAAAAATGGATCCCGCGCCGGCGCCAGGAACCGCGTCTCAAAGCCCAGCCTCTCGCCGTAAAAAGCAATTGTCTTCTCGACGTTGCTCACAATAAAGCAAGGGGAAATTGCTTCTGTCAGTGGTCGATTCATATGCCTCCGTTTCTCCTGCTCTGACTCGCTGACTCGCTAACCTGCGCACAGCGCAGGCTAACTTGCTAACTCCGCTAACAACGGTTTCGGCCACTCACCACGAATCCGCACCGCTCGGCACCCTGGGCCCCACGGTGCTCATATCAATCGGTTGAAATCCGCCCTTCAATGCCGGCGAGTCCGGCCGCAACCGGAAATCAAAGTTTTCCGCATCCACAAATAACGGATCGACAATCATCGACCCTTGATCCTGACCCGCAGCCTGCCATTCCTCAAACGATCTGCCCGCGAAGCGTATCTCTCCACCCCGCGCGTCGTGGTAGAAGTTATGCCGCATCGTAAATTTCCCATCGGCCCAATTGCTGCCTAGAAGCGTGCCCTGATCGAAATAGACGATGTTGTTATCCATCGTGAAGGCATTGAAAGCCTCTGCCCGGGTGCGCATCAACTCATGTTCTTGGTTCAACGCGAAAATGTTATTGCGCACGATATTATCCCGCCCGTAGTGCTGATGGAAACCCGCGCTCTTGCAGTTATAAACAATGTTGTCTTCGATAACGATATTGCTCGAACCTTCGTCGGGGTAAATGCCCCATCCTCCGTAAGTGAATGAGGAGACGTTGTAAATCAGATTGTTCTGGATCAGGCTCCCCGGCTGCTCGCCAAGCGTATAAATCCCTCCCATATCGCTCAGCATGTCTTTCCCAACATCGTGGATCTTGTTAAACGCAATCGTGTTTTCATGCGACTGATTCGGCCCATATCCCCACGTCCACCCCACCGAAATCGCGGTATAGAAAAGATCGTGCACATGGTTATGGACAATCTGGTTCCGTCCGCTTTGCAGCACCCAGATTCCTACTGCTGAAGCAAATACCAGTCCAAGGTCGTGCATTTCAGTGTCGGCAACCACGTTGCCGTAATTCTGCTCTGCATCATTCGCGCTCATCGCGGGCTCTCCAATCCTGATCCCTCCAGCGCCCATATCGAATACCTTGCTCGCAAGCAGGCTGTTGTTTTTTGAGCCGCGGCCAAGCGACAGAGCATATCCTCCCGAATGCGCAATCGTGCAGCGTTCCATGTTGAAGCCAACAGCTCCAATCGCTGTGATTGCCGCGGGTGCGCCGATCGCCGCCTGCGTGTCGGCATATCCTTTTGCGTCCACCCGCCAATCGGCGTGCGCGAATGTAAGTCCGCGGAAAACAACATTGCGGACCAGCGCGCCCGATTGAGGATCTCCCTCAAGCGACACCAGCCGTTCCAGTGTCGGCGCCACCACGACTGCCCGCTTCATGTCTTCGCCGGAAACCGGCATGTAGAAAACGGCGTGCTTCGCCCGATCCAGATACCACTCCCCCGGCGAATCCAGCGCGTCAGGCGCGTTCTCTAGGTAATAGCGCGCATCCACTTCCCTGTTTGACGGGCGTGGATCTGAACCCAGCGTTGCAGTATGGGTCGCTTCATCCACCTTCACAATCGGCATGCGGATGTCGGCCCACGCCAAATAGGCAACTACCTCGACATCACCCCGGTCTGCCCATTCTTTCTTGATATCGTTGCCGCGGTAGTGAAGTTGAAAGGGCTTATCCTGCGAACTCGGTCCATCCGCGCGAAAGAACCCGTAGTTGGGCGTGCGCGCCCGCGTGGCTCGACGCCCATCTATAAACAGTTGATTGAAAGCGCTCCCTGGAGCACTCGCCGACCAAATCCCGCCAAGTCCCTTTGTCCAGCCGGAGAGTACGCGCCCTCCGCTGATCACCGGGTGTTCGCCGTGCGGAGCTTGCCAAACTGTATCGCTGTCTTCCGGGCCCAGGCCCAGCGTCTCGGGAAGATAATAGGTACCCGCACGCACTGTAATGGTGATGCTGCCTGTCCTGCCTGAACGGCGTTCCGCACGAGCAGCGTCGCGGGCTTCCGCCAAAGTCTTGATTGGTCCGCTCGGGGAGACAACAATTTCCTGCGCGCAGGCCGCCGTGGCTACCAACCAAACGACAACAGCCAAAAGCCTCATATGCCTACTTCTGCCCGTTGTAAATAAACTTAGCTCGCAACTCCATGTACGGCCCATGGAATGCATCCGGCAGTGCCGGAAACACCGAATCCACAACAGCTTTCCACGCCGCCCGATCCAGCGCCACATCGCCCGAGCGGCCTTCCAGCATCATCCCGCCGTCCATCAAATGCCCGTCCGGCAGAATCTTGAAGCGAATCACAACGGTCCCCGACTTCAGCTTCGGCGCCTTCACCTCATTGGGAACCAGCGGCTCCCACGTCGCCTGTGTAATCCGGCTCCATTCGCGGAGATAAGGCCCAAAGTCCACGCCCTGCGTATCGGAAAGCAGCTCAACGCCCCCGCTTCCCACCACCGGCCTGCCCTTGTCGGTCGCCGTGGAAGAAGCCGTTTGCCCGGCAGGATCAGAGGGAGCAGTTTGCGCCCCAGCCGCCAAGCCGAAACACATCATCGCCGAAACAGCAATCAGAATAGGAACGCGCATCGGAAATAGACCTCCGTCGAGACATACTGGATGGGTGCCCCAAGTCCCTCGCACTTGGGGACCTGGGAGGTAACCCTGCTGACTCGCTGACTAGCTAACCTGCGCGCAGCGCAGGCTAACTTGCTAACGACGCCAATCCCGCCAGCCCCGCTCTTCACTGCGGCTGCATGTTATACATAAACAGCGCCCGCAGCTCCAGATACGGCCCATGAAAATCCTTCGGCAGCGGCGGATAATTCGACCCCTGCAGCGCGCCCCACGCCGCGCGATCCAGCGCCGTATCGCCCGACCGTCCCTCCAGCATCATGCTCCCATCCATAATGCGCCCATCCGGCCCCACCTTGAAGTGGATCAGCACCTGTCCCTTTTTCAGAATCGGCGGGTTCACCTCGTCGGGAATCAGCGGGTCCCAGGTCTTCTGCGTCTCAAAGTGCCAGCGCCGCAGCCACGGACCAAAATCCACGCCCTGCGTGTCGCTCAAAACCTCCACGCCGCCCGTTCCCGCGCCTGGATGCATCGCCAGCCCGCCGCCTCCCAGGTTGCCCGACGAGCTTCCAGAACTGGGATTCCGCGATGCGCCGTGCATCGCCTGCTGCAACTGGTCCAGCGGATTCTGTGAGCCCATCGCAAAACTCGGCGTTGCCGGCACCGCTGCCGGCCGCGGAGCCTCCACCTGAGATTGCTGCGGTTGCGGCGTCGGTTGAGGCGGAGGCGGTTGAACCGGCGCCGGAGCAGCCTGCTGCGGTGTTGGCTGGGTCGGCGGAGGCGTCGCGAGCTTGTTCATTGCCTCCAGCGTCTTCTTGTCAATCTGCGGCGACTTCATCGGTGGAGTCACTGTCGCCTTTTGCGAAGGCAGCTTCGGCCGCACGATTGGCGAATCCAGGTAGGTCCAGGCGTCGTGCGCCTTCGTGCTTGGCTCAATGACCCGCGGCTGAAATATGTATTTGGGAAGCAAAAACAAGGCCAGGAGAATCGACGCGTGCACAATCACTGCCCACAGCACGCCTTCCCGCAGCCGCGCCCAGCGCCGCTCATCCTCGAGATCGCTGATCATCTCCAGCAGTTCGTGCGTGTCGTAGTCTACCCAGCGCGAGCCACGCACCACCGGCGCAGCCTGCTCCAGCTCCCGGTCGCGGCCCTCCCCGGACGTCTCAGCCGGGTGGTCCACCGGAGGATCCGTCTCGTTCTCGTCGATTGGCGCTTTGATGGAGAGCATGAATTGTGCAAGAGCCTTCCGGAGCGCACACGCGCCCACCGGCTCCGCTTCAGGTCCTTTCTATCTATTCTCTCATTCCCGCAATATCCGTGCCCAGCGCCAAGGCCCTCACCGCGCCCCGTACAATGGTTCCTGATGGTAAGACGGCTTACCGGGTGGAAGGGGACCGTGTTTGAAGCAGTTTTTCGTTCACTGGATGGCGAAACTGAATCTCGTACTGCTGCCCTTCCTGGCCAAATTCGGCTTTTGGGGCATGGGCGCCCTCGCCCTGCTCGATTCGTCCACCCTCCCCATCCCCATGGATGCCCTTTTAGCCTTTTCCGTCTGGAATGACAAGCCCCGCTTCTGGCTCTATATCCTGATGGCCTCCATCGGCTCCGCCATCGGTGGCCTGCTTCCCTATGGCCTGGGCCGCGCCGGTGGCGAGCTCTTCCTGCTCAAGCGCGTCAACCGCGCGCGTTACGAGCGCATGCGCACCCGCTTCGAGAGCCAGGAATTCCTGGCCATGATGATTCCCTCCATGCTGCCCCCGCCCACCCCCTGGAAGGCCTTCGTCTTCGCCGCCGGCGTCTTTGAAATGCGCGTCGTCCCCTTCATGCTCGCCGTCTTCTGCGGCCGCATGGTCCGCTGGCTCATCCTCTCGCTGCTGGTCCTCAAGTTAGGCCCCGGCGCAGTAGAAGTAGTCGCCCACCACTCCCTTACAGTGGTCGCCATCGTCACCGCATTAGCGGTCATCGGATTCGGCTGGTGGTGGACAAAAAGAAAGCGCTTCGGCAAGCCGCTGGAAGACTAACCGAGGTTAGTCGCTCACCATGATCCCGGCACGACTGAGGGTACGGCGGGTGGCTCCGGTCACGTACCGCGCAATATCAAGTTGAGGGTGACCCCGGTCCCTCGCTTTTGGGGACCGGGGAAGCCAAAAACCTCCAGCGAGCGTCTGCCGCACCGCAGGTGACCTAGGGCACGGTGAAGGTGAGCGGGCCGAATGTTCTCGAGCGCCCACCCGAGTCGATCACGGTCACGGTTACCGAATGCGACCCCGCATCGAGTGCCGCGGCGGAGTAGCTGAGTTCGTATCCGGAGTCGAGATACGCAGCCCCCTTGGCGGCGGCTACATCCGCACG
>Ga0302140_10001673_pt1 | contig 29027 bp, 22 predicted proteins | sample I_Bog_E1_1_FD_202095 | JGI IMG/M metagenome (GOLD analysis project Ga0302140, IMG submission 202095) | Peat permafrost microbial communities from Stordalen Mire near Abisko, Sweden - I_Bog_E1_1 | ecosystem: Environmental > Terrestrial > Soil > Wetlands > Peat | place: Sweden: Abisko, Stordalen... | reverse complement strand
AGCGACTCGAATCGTGGCCCCCCAGGCACGGGCCCGCGAGCCCGCATGCCGCCAGCATCAGGCAAAGTTCCTTCATACTCCTGTCTTCCTCCTATTGCAGTTTCTGGATGCCCCACCCGGCGCGTTGCCGCACGTTCGGGTTGTACGCCGGGTCGCGCGAAATCTTCACCAGTTCAACGCTCGCCGCCGTGTCGTGGATCTGAACCAGTGCGTCGATCAGGGCAATCTGCACCAGTGGGGATTCCTGCGTCGGAATGGAATCGACCAGGGCGCTCCGAATTGCCGGATCGCCGGCGAGCCCTTCCAGCGCGTCCACAGACGACAACCTGACGTTAACGTTCGCGTCGTGGTTCAGCGCCGTCAGCAACGCCGTTGACACTTCCCGATCGGGACGTTCCACCTGGCTGCCCCACGAAACGCCTTCCAGCCGGGCATTCGCCGACTGCCGGTCCAGCAAAGACAACGCTACCGTCTGCCGCATGCTACGCACCTCGTCGTGCAACTGGGCGATTTGCAGCGAGACGCGGGAAGAATCCACCGCGTGGCCCACAAAGATTCCCATCGTGAAAAGAACCAGCCCCAGGCCAAACTGCTGAATCGGCCGCAGGTTCCATTTGGAAAACCATCCGGGCGCTTTGGGCTGCGGTGTTTTCGTCAACTCGTTCAGCTTTTGATAGAACCGCGCGCGCATGGCGGCGCTGGGCTGCTCCTTGGGAAGCGTATCCAGCGCCTCCCAGAATTCGCGCAAGTGTTCCACTTCCGCGCGCAGGGCCGCATTCCCGCTTAGCTCCGCTTCAAAACGGGCTTTCTCCGTGGGCGTCAACTGCCCGGCCAGATACGGCGGAATCATCTCTTCGAGGTTCATAACGCTTTCTCTCCACGCAATTCGCAGAACGTTTCGCGCAGTTGCTTCAACGCGCGGTAGACGCGTACCTTCACCGTCCCCACCTCGCATTCCAGGATTCGGGCGATCTCCTCATAACGCAGGTTCTGGAAGCGGCTCAACACCAGAACATCCCTCTTCTCTTCCGGAAGCTGCTGCAGGGCTTTCCGCAGAAACAGCGTGTCCTGCTTCCGCGCGAACAATTCTTCGGGCATGGGCTGCGAACTCCTCATCTCTCGCGCATCCTCCTCGGGAACTTCACCCCGGCGCTTTCGCATGTGATCGAAATGCGCGTTACGCGCCATCTGGTAAAGCCACACCGCAAAAGACTGATCCGGATCATAACTACGCGAGTATTTGAGAACCCGGAAAAAGACTTCCTGCACCAGGTCTTCGCTCACGGCGTGGTTCCCGGTCAAATGCAACAGGTAGCGGAACAGCGGCACATGGTATCGCTCGAACAGATCGGCCAACCGGGCAGTTTCGCCGATCTGGACAAGCTGCATCACGAAACTGTCGGTTTGTGTTTCCACTGGCTCTCCACGCGCTCTCAAAGAGGAATACTGGCGAGCGGGGAGAAGGTTACAAAGTTTTTGTATTGGCCGATCTCTTTGAGCCGGCAATGATCGTGTCGGCAAGGTCGCGCGGGCTGTCCACGTTCAGGATGGCCATCCGCCCGCTCTCGCCCGCGCTCTCCAGCATCAGATCCCCCACTCCCAGAATCCGCTGTCCGAACGTTTGGCGCACGGTGACGTCCTGAACCTTTGCCATATCAAGCGTCCGGCGCGTGCGCGAAAAGAAACCGTTTTCCATCGTCAGATGATCGTCGTGCAGTCGCAGTGAGATTAGCCGGCGGGTCATCTGCATTCGCAAAGGCGGGATCAGGAAAATCAAAAGAAACGCCAAAATCCATCGCGGCTTGTCGGCGGCATATGTGAAGTAAGCCCAAATTCCCACCGCGAGAAGTAGAATTGCGAGCGCGTAGGCGCCCCAAACCGTCTTCATGCTCGGGTGAATCGTTCGATCTTCCATTGGGACGGCCTCCTGAGGCTATTCTATGCCGTGCGTACTCATCCCGCAAAGCGCGTGAGGTAAGGCATCTAAGCCTGTGTCTCAGCCCCGAAGATCCCGGCGAATCCCGTTGACGAATTCGACACTATCGCCAATGTCCGTGCGATCCTTCCACATGCCGAAGAATGCAAAATCCTGCACGGGGCGGGACCTGCCCTTCAGTTGTTCGGCGTAAGTCGGCACATGCACTTCAACAATGGTTCCTTCACTGATGCTCAAGTTTTCAAGAGGCTTGAATACCCCACCCTCGTACTTAGCGGTTATGGTCTGATCTTGATACAAGTGTACTCGTCACGCAGAGTTAGCGGATCGTGCCTACTCATACCTCAGCGCCCGCAGCGGGTCCACGCGAGTGGCCTTCCGCGCAGGCAGATACCCAGCCATCACCGCCACAAACGCAATCCCTATTGTCGCGAGAACAATGCTTATGGGGTCGCTCGGGGAGATTCCATAAAGTTGTGCACGCACCAGGCGCGTCAGACCCAGCGCGGCGGGCACCGCCACCGCGATGCCGATAGCCACCAACAGCAGCACTTCGCGCATCACCAGCCATACCACGTCCCGGGTTGCCGCGCCCACCGCCATCCGGATTCCGATCTCGCGCGTGCGCCGCGCCACCGTGTAAGCCATCACCCCATACAGCCCGATCGCCGCAAGGAGAGTCGCCAACACCCCAAACGCGGTCGATAGCGTGGCCACCAAACGCTCCGTGATCAGCGAGTTCTCCATCTGCGTTTCCAGGGTCTTCATCGCAAAAACCGGCAGGTTGGGGTCCAGATCATGCACGGTGCGGCGGATCGTGAGAAACATCTGCCCGGGGTCGACGGAAGTCCTGACGTACGCGAGCATCCCGAGTGTGAACTTCATCTGTTGATAGGGGCGGAACACCTCGTCCGGCACCTCATCGCGCATGCTCTCATACTTGATATCGCGCACCACCCCCACGATCGTGATATCCGTCTTGGTGCCCGGATCGCCTCCCTCTCCGATGTGCCGGCCCACCGCATTCACAGTCCCGACATACTTCCTGGCGAACTTCTCATTCACAATCGCAACCGGTGCGGACGCCTGCGTGTCGGCCTTGGTGAAGTCGCGGCCCACCAGGATAGGAACATCCAGAGACTTGAAGTAGTGCGGCGAGATGAAGTTCATATGCGGGTCGATGTTCTGGCCCGGCTTCGCGCCTTCCACGGTATAGCTCTCGTCCCACTCGTCACCGTCCAGCACCGGCATGATAGCCAGGCTGTCCGCCTCCACACCGGGCAGCGCATCCAGCCGTTCCGAAAGCGTTCGGTAAAACTGGAGCGTTCTCTCCTCTTTATAGCCATTCAGCGGCGGGTCGACGGAGAACGTAAGCAGGTTGGCCGTGCGAAAACCGGGGTCCAGATCCTTCAGATTGTGAAGGCTTCTGATGAACAGACCCGCGCCGATCAGCAGCAATAGCGACAGAGTGACCTGGGCGATCACCAGTGCTTTGCGGAGGGTCACCGAACCACTCCCGATCACCGCGCCGGCCTGGTCCTTCAGCGTGGGCGCCAGGTCTGGACGCGTGGCCTTCAGCGCGGGGATCAGCCCGAAGACGATTCCCGTGAGCAGCGCCAGCGCGAAGTTGAACGCCAGGATACGCACGTCGGGAAGCGTCGAGATTGCGAGGGGAGCATCGGATTGCGGCATGAAGCTGATCAGCGCGTGGTCGAGCCACACCGCCAGCGCCACGCCCAGCAAGCCTCCCAACGTCGCCAGCAGCAGACTTTCCACCAGCAGTTGCGAAATGATGCGGCCTCGGCTGGCCCCCAGCGCAAGGCGCACGGCGATCTCTTTTTGACGTGAGGTAGCGCGGGCGATCAACAGGTTGGCCACATTCGCGCAAGCGATCAGGAGTACCAACCCCACGATGGCCATCAGCACAAATAGCGGTTTCGAGAACTCGCGCTGCAAGCCCGAGAGGCCGTGCGAAGCCGGCACCAGCGCCACGGACATCTTCAAGAAATTCTGCCGCGTTTGGGGTGCGGCATGGTCGAAATCCTTCTGGCGCACCTCCATTTCCAGCATCCGGTGCATGAAAGGTTGCAGGCTGGCCTGCGCTGTCTGCAAGCTCACGCCGGGTTTCAGCCGGCCATACGCATTCACCCAGCGGCCGCGCCGGCTCGTCAGGTTATAGAAGCCCAGTTGATCCATCTTTAATTTCATGTGGAGGGGCACCAGAACCTGCGGCGAAGCGCCCGGTTCAAGGCCATCGAAGCCCGCCTGGCTTACACCGATCACGGTCAGCGGATATCCGTTCACCGTGAGCGTCTTCCCCAAAATACCGGGATCGCCCGCGAAACGGCTCTTCCAATAGCGGTAGCTGAGAACGGCCAAAGGATGCGCGCCTTCGAATTCGTCGTCGTTCGCGGTAAACAGGCGCCCCAGCGCGGCCTTCACACCGAGCACCGGGAAGTAGTTGCCGGAAACCAGTTCGCCATACGCACGTTCCGTCTTGCCGCCGTAGCTGAGGCTCATGTCCGTCTCCCAACTGCAGAACATCCCGCTGAAGACCTCATTGTGATCGCGGAAATCCGCGTACATCGGATAGGAGAGCTTGAAGTAACCGTTGTTGCTCCCGTAGTGCGCCCCCACACCTCGCAGCCGAACTAATTGCTCGGGGTTCTTGACGGGAAGCAGACGCAGCAGCACCTGATCCAGCAGGCTGAAGATCCCAGTATTCGCACCGATGCCGAGGGCCAGGGAAACCACGGCCACTCCGACGAATACCGGGGACTTGGTCAACGTACGGACAGCAAAACGCAAATCCTGCGCAAAATTGGCGGTGGTCACATACTTTATACGGTCAGGACACCGGGAACGTTAGGACATTTTTGGCTTACAATCGTCGAATACGGAGATGTCTCAACTCTCACAGGATTTCCGGTTTTCGCTGCGTATGCTTCGGAAGAGCCCGGGGCTGATCACGGTTGTCGCCCTTTCACTGGGCATCGGCATCGGCGCAAATACAGCGGCATTCAGCGTCGCAAATGCTCTGTTCCTGCGGCCCCTGCCCTATCCTCATCCAGACCGCCTCGCCATCCTGTGGCTGCGCTCACCGGGAATCGGCATCCCGCAGGACTGGCCTTCGCCGGGCGAGTACATCGACATCGTCAACCAGAACCACGTATTCGACCAAACCGCCATCGCTATTGGCGATACCCGCGTCATGACGGGCCTTGCGCTTCCCGAGAAGGTGGAAACCGTTCAAACGTCTTCCAGTCTTTTCCCGATGCTCGGCGCGACCGCGCAACTGGGCCGAATCATCCTGCCCGATGAAGACATTCCCGGCAGACCGAAGGTCGCGGTTCTCAGTGACGGTTTCTGGAAGCGCTTCTATGGCGCAGATCCGAAAATAATCGGACGGGCTCTCACGCTGAACGGCGAACAGTACACCGTTGTCGGCGTACTGCGCCCCGGTTTTCTACTGAATCGTGAAGTGATGCCAACGGTGGGAGGAATCGAGAAAGCGGACATCCTGATGCCTTTGCCGCTCGGGGCGGACGCGGTGAACCGGCGCGGGGACGAGAACTTCAACATCCTCGCCCGCGTGAAGCCGGGGGTCTCCATGCGCCAGGCGCAATCCGACATCGACGTGATTGCGGCGCGCATCCGTCAGAAAGACCGGCGCGATCGCACCTTCACCATCAGCGTCGTCCCCCTGCTCGAACAGGTGGTGGGCAATATTCGCCAGACCGTGCTTGTGCTGCTAGGAGCCGTGTCTCTGGTGCTCCTGATCGCATGCGCCAACGTGGCGAATCTGCTGCTTTCCCGCGCCATCACGCGCCACAAGGAGATTGCGGTTCGCGCCGCCCTGGGAGCAGGGCGCGGGAGGTTGATTCAGCAGTGTCTGGCGGAGAGCGTTACGCTCGGCCTGGTTGGAGGCGTTGCGGGATTGGTGTTTGCGGCCATCACCTTATATGCCGTTCGCGAGCTGGACCCCGGCAATATTCCGCGCCTGGACCAGATCGGGATCGACGGGCGGACCCTCGCGTTCACCTTCGGAATCTCACTCTTCACGGGCGTCCTGTTTGGGCTGGTTCCCGCGTTTCGCGTCGCCGCCACTGATTTGAATACCGCGCTGAAGGCCGGAGGGCGCAGTTCCCAGTCGGGTGGCGGCCTCGACATCTCGCGGCACCGTCTTCGCAGCTTGCTGGTGATTTCGGAGGTCGCCCTCTCACTGATGCTCCTTGTGGGCGCCGGCTTGCTGGTTCGCAGCTTCGTTCGCCTGGAGCACGTGCCGCCGGGATTTAACGCCGAGCATGTCCTCTCCCTCCAAATGTCGCTATCCGGGCCTCGCTATCGAAACAATGAACAGGCCGTGGCGAACGCGTATCAGCAAATCGAAGCGCGCATCGCGAAGCTTCCGGGCATCCAGTCGGTGGGATCCATCCAGGCGCTCCCATTAACGTCGTCGGTTTCGTGGGGAGGGATGGTCGTGGAGGGTTATGTGCCGCCCCCAGGTGAGCCGGAAATCCAATACGACGTGCGGGGCGCCACTCCGAATTACTTTCAAACCATGGAGATTCCCCTGCTGCGAGGCCGCTACTTCACAGCATCCGATTTGCCAGGCGGCGAGAAGGTAGTGCTCATCGATGAAAAGATGGCCAATCGTTTCTGGTCGAATCAGGATCCTATCGGGAAGCGCGTCCGGTTTAGCGGGTCAGCGGAGAATGAGTGGCGAAAAATCGTGGGGGTTGTCGGAACGGTGAAGCAGTACGGCCTCGATGTCGATCTGCGCATGGTGGTCTACTTCCCTCACACGCAATTCGTCGTCTATTCCATGTATGCGGTGGCGCGAACCGCCACTGACGGTCGTTCTATTTCATCCGCGATCATTCGCGAAATCCATGCCGTCGACCCAGGCGTGCCCGTCTACGACGTCCAGACCATGCAACAGCGGCTGCGGCATTCGCTGGCTCGTCAACGGTTCACCATGTTGACCATCGAAGCTTTTTCCCTATTTGCTTTGATGCTCTCCATCGTCGGCGTCTATGGAGTCGTCTCCTATCAAGTCGAGCAAGCCACGCGCGAGATTGGCGTCCGCGTGGCTCTCGGCGCGGGCCGCTCCGACGTGTTGCGTCTGGTGTTGTCCCAGGGGCTCAAGCTGATCGGCGCCGGAATCCTTCTCGGCCTGATGGGCGCGTTCGTCTTCTCCCGAGTGATGGAGAGCTTGCTCTTTGGAGTGAGCGCCACCGATGCGGCTACGTTCGCGATGGTGGTGCTGATTCTCTCGGTCGTGGCGCTGGCGGCTTCGCTCGTACCGGCCATGCGCGCCGCAAGAATCAGTCCGATGGCCGCGCTGCGCTACGAGTAGGACCCAGATCTGGCTTGTCCCGGCCCTGCAAGGTGCGGCCCGGCTGCCCGTTCAAGTCGAAGACAATCACCTCGTTGTTGCCCACCTTCAACCAAGGTCCGGGAAGATAGAGTGTCTTCTGTGGCCCAATACTCCACACGCGGCCAAGAGGCTTTCCGTTGATCCACACCTGTCCTTTACTGAACCCGGTGGTGTCGAGGAACGTGTCGCGGGTTTCATCGACGTGAAAAGTCGCGCGGTAGAAGCACGGTCCTTCGCAGCGCTCGCCCGCGTAAGCCAGGCTGGAAGTGGTTGTCATCGGCAGCGTGTAGATATCCCAACCCGTCACGGGCTTTCCAGCCAAAGTGACCTGCTTCGTGATGCCTTTGCGCTCGCCGCGCAGCACCGCCGTGAAGTTGACGCGCCCGGAGTTCTCCACCAGAATGTCGAGGCGCGAATCGCCGCCGCTCAATTCGAGCCGCAAATGGTTTTGGGAAAGGCGGCGATCCAGAACGCCCGCCAGCTTGCCATTCACATAAATCTGCGCGTAATCATGCAGCGCGTCCAGCACCAAATCGCCTGAAACCGGGCCTCCGATATGCGTGCGGTAAAGAATGTACCCGTAGGATTGATCCAGATCTTCCATGGAGAGAGGCTGCTCCGAGTGAACCGGAGTGGAAAGCGTGCTCCACAGCGAAGCCGACTCGGACAGCGTGAACTGGGGCACAATCATTGCAGGAGAGACTTCCGGAACCGGCGCCGGCTGAACGCCGGTCGCCTTCTGGATCAGATCGCGAAAGACGGAGTACTTCGCCGTCGGCCGGCCGCTTTCATCGAGAGGCGAGTCATAGTCATAACTCGTCACGTCGGGTTCGTAGTTCCTGCCGTTGCTATTCGCTCCGTTCATCCAGCCGAAGCTGGTTCCTCCATGGAACATATATAAGCTGACTGAGTAGCCGTGCTGGAGCATCCAGCTAAGATTTGCCGCCTGGTTCGCCGTGCTCGTCGTCGCGTGGAGCCCACCCCAGTGGTCAAACCATCCATCCCAATACTCGCTGTTCAGGGAAGGCCCGCCGGCACGGAACTTGCGCAGTTCCGCAAACGCTTCCTGCGCCGCATGCGGACCGTCTGAGCCGCCGAAGTTGATCCCCACCGGCAGCCCCGGCAGGGAACCTTTCGGCAGTTCCTCGGGTCCATCGGCGGTGTAGAGCAGCGACCGGTTAAAGCCGGATTCCGTCAGCAGATGGTGCATCTGCTGCATGTAAGTGTGATCGTCGCCAAACGACCCGTATTCATTTTCCACCTGCACCGCGATGATGGGGCCGCCATTGCCGATCTGCAGCGGAGCAAGTTCCTTCCCGAGCCGCCCGATCCAACGCGCCGTCGCCTCCATAAACTTCGGGTCGCGACTGCGCACGACAATGGAGTGGTCTTTCAGCAGCCATGAAGGGAATCCACCGAACTCCCACTCCGCGCAGACATACGGTCCCGGGCGCAGAATCACAGAAAGACCCTCGTGTTGCGCTTCGCGAACAAATTCGGCAATGTCATTGTTATCGGAGAAATCATAGACGCCCGGCTGCGGCTCATGTTCATTCCAGAACACATAGGTTGTGATGGTATTCAACCCCATCGCCTTAGCCATACGGAAGCGGAGGCGCCAGTAGGCCCGAGGAATGCGCGGGTAATGCATTTCACCCGAGATGATCTGGAACGGGTGGCCGTTCAGCCGGAAGCCGCCGTCCTGAACCGTAAACTCGGTTGCGGCCGCCAGGCAAGCTGTAACCGTCAATAGTGAAGCCAGGTGTTTTGAGCGCATGGTTTGCATCAAGTATTCTGTCCTCCAATATAATGATTCGAGTTCCATGAAGATACGCGACCTTGCCGCCCTGGCGGCGCTCTCTCTGCTACCGGCCTTTGCCTGCCACGCTCAAACCGCTGATATTACCCAGCAACTCGATGGCTTCGACGCCTACATGGCGAAGGTCCTCAAGGATTGGAATGCGCCCGGAATCGGTGTTGGCATTGTGGTGGGCGACAAGCTGGTTTTCGCGAAAGGCTACGGCTATCGCGACTACGAAAAAAAGCTGCCCTTCACTCCCGCCACCGTCTGTCCCATCGCCTCAAACACGAAACTGTTCACGGCTATCGCCGCCGGCATGCTGGTGGACGAAGGCAAGCTGACCTGGGATAAGCCGGTGCGGGAGTCCGTGCCCACCACCCACTTCTACAATGACCAGCTGGACAATTCCGTCACGTTGCGCGACATGCTGTCTCACCGCACGGGAATCACGCGCCACGACACAATCTGGTATAAATCCGACTTCACGCGCAAGGAACTGTTCGACCGCCTGAAGTATCTGGAGCCGGAACAACCCCTGCGGCAAACCTTCCTCTATAACAACCTGATGTTCGCCGGCGTCGGTTACATGATCGAATTGCAATCCGGCAAGCCGTGGGAACAGTTTGTTCGCGAGCGCATCCTGACTCCGCTGGAAATGAAGTCCACGGGGTACACCATTGCCGAACTGGAGAGCAGTCCGGAACATGGGGTCGGCTTCACGGAGAAGCGTGACTCCTTCGACCTTTACCACATCCCTTATTACGCGGACATTGCAGGCGTTGCCCCGTGCGGCGCCATCGTATCCAATATCAACGACTTATCGCACTGGTTGATCGCGCTGATGAACGAAGGAAAGTACAACGGCAAAAGCGTGCTGCCGGACGATGTATTGAAGGAAACTCTGCAGCCGTCGATCGGGCTCCCCAATACCGCCGCCGAGCAGCGAGGTTACTGGGAGGCCCTCAACGCGGCTTATGGCATGGGGCGCCAAACCACCGTCTACCGCGGCCACTTGATGACCATGCATGGCGGTGACCTGCCCGGCTTCCACTCGCAGATTTCATTCCTGCCCAAAGAACATATCGGCGTGATCGTATTCGTGATTGGCGATCATACGGCCCCGCTCTATAACGTCGTCACGTACAACGTATATGAACGGCTGCTCGGATTGGACCAGACTCCCTGGAGCCAGCGCCGCCTCGATATCCGGTTGAAAGACAAGGAAGCCGGCAAACAAGCCCGCGCCAAAGTTGGCGAAGATCGCGTGCCGGGAACCAAGCCTTCGCACCCTCTCGCCGACTATACCGGCGATTATGAAAACCCCGCGTACGGCGTGATGAAGATCGGCCTGAAAGATAACCAGCTCCAGTTTGACTTCCATAAGATCAGGATGCCGGTGACGCACTTCCACTACGACCGCTTCGATACTGCGGACGACGAGCAGGATGGACAGTGGTCATTGAATTTTCGCACCAACCCGCAGGGCGATATTGACCAGGTTGTCACTTCACTCGATGAAGCTGAGGCGGCATTTACCCGCAAGCCGGAGAAACTCGACCCCACGCTGCTGACCCGCCTGGCCGGTAGTTATGCGACCCCCGACGGCGGTACCGTTCAGGTCACTTACCAGGAAACCACCGGCCTGGCGCTGGTCCCGCCGGGATCGACGCCTTTCCCGCTGAAGCAAGTCAAGGCGCTGCAATTTCGCACGCCGCAATTCTCAGATATGATTCTGGAGTTTGTGCTGGAGAACGGACAAGTCAAGGCGTTGAAACAGAAAGATCCCGGCGGCGAGTACACACTACCGCGGAAGTAACTACTTCTTCTGACTGCCGCGTTTTTCAATCTTCGCCCACGCGTCCTTCAAAGCGACAGTGCGGTTGAAGACCGGCTTACCCGGCGTGCTGTCCGGGTCAACGGCGAAATAGCCGAGGCGCTCGAACTGGTATCGCGCGCCCTCCGGCGGATTGGCAAGTCCGGGCTCCAGCTTCGCAGCCGTGATCACTTCCAGCGACTTCGGATTCAGATTCACGGTGAAGTCTTCGCCTTCTTCCACCTGGTTCGGATCTTCCTTTGTGAAAAGTGTTTCATAGATCCGCACCTCTCCATCCACGGCATGCGAGGCGCTCACCCAGTGCAGCGTCGATTTCACCTTGCGGCCATCCGGCGCGTTTCCCCCGCGCGTCAACGGGTCGTAAGTGCAATGCACTTCCACCACTTGGCCGGCTTCATCCTTCACGGCATGGATGCATTTCAGGAAGAATGCATAGCGCAGGCGCACTTCGCGGCCCGGCGAAAGACGGAAATAATCCTTCGGCGGGTTTTCACGGAAATCTTCCTGCTCAATGTAGATCACCTTCGAAAAGGGCACGATGCGCGTGCCTGCCGCGGCGTCTTCCGGGTTATTGGTCGCTTCCAACTCGTCCACGTGATCTTCCGGATAGTTGTCGATCACTACCTTCAGCGGGCGCAGCACGCCCATCACGCGGGGAGCGCTCTTATTCAGATTCTCGCGGACGCATTGCTCCAGCCGGCCCAGCTCGATCATCCCGTTGGTCTTCGAGATACCCAGCGAGCCAGCGAAACTTCTGATCGCCTCCGGTGGGTATCCGCGGCGGCGAATACCCGAAAGCGTAGGCATGCGCGGATCGTCCCATCCCCTCACCAGGCCATCCTGCACCAGCTTCAATAGCTTGCGCTTACTTAGCAGAGTATAAGTGAGGTTCAGCCGGTCAAACTCGATCTGTTGCGGATGATAGATCCCGATAGCTTCTATGTACCAATCGTAAAGCGGGCGGTGATCCTCAAATTCCAGCGTGCACAGCGAGTGCGTGATATGTTCGATCGAATCGCTCTGCCCATGCGCGAAGTCGTACATCGGGTAGATACACCACGCGTCGCGCGTGCGGTGATGGCTGGCATGCAGGATGCGGTACAGGATCGGATCGCGTAAGTTGAAATTAGGCGACGCCATGTCGATCTTGGCGCGCAGGGTGCGCGCGCCATCGGCGAATTCACCGTTCTTCATGCGCGCGAAAAGGCCCAGGTTCTCTTCCACGCTTCGATTCCTGTACGGGCTCTCCGTTCCCGGTTCACTCGGCGTGCCGCGGTATTCGCGGATCTGTTCGGCGGTAAGGTCGCACACGAACGCCTTGCCTGATTGAATCAGTTCGATAGCCCAGTCGTAGAGCTGCTGGAAGTAGTCCGAGGCGTAACAGAGCCGGTCCCAATCGAACCCCATCCACCGGACATCGTTGATGATGGAGTCGACGTATTCCACTTCTTCCTTCGAAGGATTGGTGTCGTCGAAACGAAGGTTCGTCTTGCCGCCGAACTCCTGCGCGAGCCCAAAGTTCAGGCAGATGGATTTGGCGTGGCCGATGTGCAGATATCCGTTAGGCTCCGGTGGGAAGCGCGTATGCACGCGGCCTTGGTACTTCCCGGTATTCAGGTCTTCAATAATAGTGTCGCGGATGAAGTTGGATGGGCCGGCGGCGGGCTCCGGAGTCATAGGATTCATAATGGGTGGCGCGCTACCGGTGAAAATCCCTTGTGCGCTTCGACTTGAACGGACCCCTTCAATATATCAACGTTGAATACGCGCCGATCCGCCCCTTGCGAAGCTCACCACCTGCGCCAGACTAGCCATGGTCGTGTCGCCGGGGAATGTGGTCAAAAGAGCCCCGTGCGCCCAGCCGAGCTTAGTCGATTCCTCGGGCGAATGTCCCGTGAGCAGCCCATAAAAGAAACCCGCCGCGAAGCCGTCTCCGCCGCCCACCCGGTCGATCACATCCAATTCCGTCGTGGGAGCGATATAGGTTTCACCGTTGATCCAGGTTACGGCGCTCCAGTTGTGCCGGCTCGTGGAATGGACTTCGCGCAAGGTGGTCGCCACCACCTTGATATGCGGGTGCTTCTCCACCACACGGTCGATCATGAAGAAGAAGCTGCTCGGGTCGAGCTTCGATGTCGCCGCTACTTCAGGTCCCGGAATGCCGAGTCCCTTTTGCAGATCCTCTTCATTTCCCACCAGAACGTCCACATTCTCCACAATCCGGTTAATCACTTCCTGCGCGTGTTCGTGGCCGCCGAAAACCTTCCAGAGCTTCTCGCGGAAGTTCAAGTCAAACGAGATCACCGCGCCCGCCGCTTTGGCCGCCTGCATCCCTTCAATGATCAACTCCGGCGTGGTCTTTGAGAGCGCCGCGAAAATCCCGCCGCTATGAAACCACCTCACGCCGCCCGCAAAAATCGCGCTCCAGTCAAAGTCGCCGGGCTTCAGCAGCGCTCCCGCTTCATTGGCGCGATTGTAGAAAACCACCGGAGCGCGGACCCCGTGGCCTCGATCGCTGTAAACCGTGGCAATGTTCGGTCCGGTGACTCCGTTATGCTGGAACACCTTATAGAACGGCTTCACCCCCATCGCGCGAACCCGCTCGGAAACCAACTCTCCGATCGGATAATCGACCATCGCAGTCGCAATGCCGGTCTTCAATCCAAAGCAATCCGCCAGATTCGCGGCAACATTGAACTCGCCGCCGCTGACGTGAATGTGGCATTCGTGGGCCTTGCGAAAGGGAACAATCCCTGGGTCGAGACGGTGGATCACTGCGCCGAGCGAGACAAAATCCAATTCGCCGCTGGGACGGATGGTAAGAGAGTTCATAGTCAAGAGTGAGGATCGTTCGCCAGAACAGGTCTCTGCACGATCACTTCGCCGTTCACTATTCTAAGTTGTGAGCGCCACCAGAAGCTGTGATGATCGCGCCGGCCGGAGAGAACGAATTCCATCTGGTCATCCGATCCGGAAACCGTCAGCGTAAAGTGTGTCGAGCCGTCGTCGTTCCAATTGCCCAGCACCGCGGATTCCAATGTAGCCACGCTGCCCGCATTCGTCGGCAGCTCTCGCGGTTCATGCGCCTTCACTTTGAGTTCCGGATGCCCGGATTTCTCCACATCCACCCGCGCCACGGCAACGCCTCTGGTCTCGGGTTTGAAATGGATGACTTCGAAAGCGTCGTAAGGTCCGCTCTTCACGCCGAGATTCCCAAACTTCAGAATATGGACACTGATCTGAATCATGCAAACCGAAATACTATCGCAAGTCTATTCATCGAGGCGCAGGGAAAGGCACTTGGTGGCCCCGCCGGCTTTCATAAACTCGGAAACGCAGGTTTCCGTCACCTGAAATCCCCGATCTCTCATCCAGTCTTTCAACGGATCACTGGCTCGGTTCAAGATCACCTGGCGTCCCACATTCACCGCATTGCACGCAAAGCTGGTGGCATCCTCCTCGCCCACATCGAACCTTTGATCGGACGGGAATCGCGCCTCGATCGCGGCGTTTGAAGCTGCATCGAAAGCCTTTGAAAAATACAACAGGTGACCGCCTTCCAGAGGACAGAAACAGGTATCGAGATGATAGAAGCGCGGGTCTTGAAGGCGTAGAAGCTGCACCTCAACTCCTGTCCACTTCTCCAGAAATGGCTTAGCCGATTCATGCGAACGAAAGCCATGCCCGGCCCAAAGAAATTCGCGGCCGCGTTCAAACAAAGCATCCCCCGCTCCCTCGAAAAAAACTCCCTCGGGCAGGCTGTGGACTGCAAAACCGTCAGCCGCCAGCCATTCGGCAAAATGCGCCGATTCGGGGCGCCGCTCCAGGCAGCGAAAATTACTCAGAATGGCCGCGCCTCGATAAATCAACGCGGCGTTGGCGGTGAAAACCAGATCCGGCAAGCCCGCAACGGCCTCGATCGAAGTCACCTCCGCGACATCGCTCACCAGCTTCTGGAACCCTCGCCACTGCTGCGCCGCCCGGTTTGTATCGGCGGCATGGAGTTGCCCTTCCATCCAGGGATTGATGACGTACTCGATACCGAAGTGGGTCGGGGGACAAAGGAGAAAACGCGGTCGATTCAATGCTCTAGTGTAGAATTTCTCAATGCCTGATCGAACCCGCGACGCTGGGTCGCTCGGCAAAGCCATCGCCATCGGTCTCGCGGGACTCGTTCTCAACTGCCTCGCTTTCGGACCCTGGGCGCTTCGTTCGGCGATTCAGGAGATGGCCGCCGACCACCCTCATTTCGGTGACTTTACCGGCTTCTATGTCCCCGCGTGCATGGCGGGCTCGGACGCCCAATACGATCAGGCCAGCGTCCTGCGCGTTCAACAGAACATCACCGGCACCGTGCAGCCTCACCTGATGCCCACACGCCTGCCTTTCTATTACGCGCTGATCCGGCCCCTGTGCGCCATGTCTTATGTATCCGCGCATCGCGTCTGGGTGCTCGTCATGGTGCTCGCCGCGCTCTCGGCAATTGCGCTGCTCTCGCTCGCACAAGGCAGGGTCGCTATTGTGGCCTCGCTGGCATCCGCTCCGTTGTTCCTTTCGATCCTCGGCAGCCAGGACGTCGCCCTGTTGTACCTGGTGCTGGCCGCGGGTCTTTGGCTGCGCAAAACGGGACGTCCGCTATCCGCCGGATTCGTGCTTTCGCTGCTCCTGATCAAATTCCACTTGTTCCTCCTGCTTCCCGTCTTATTCCTGGTCAAACGCGAGTTCCGGCTGCTCGCCGGCGCGGTCTCCGGATCGCTCCTGTTGCTCGGCGCATGCTTCGCTGTCGACGGAAGGGACTGGCCGCGGCGGTATGCTTCGCTCGTGCTGAATCCAGTCCTCGGTCCGGGAGCCGAATCCATGCCGAACCTGCATGGCCTGGCCTTATGGTTCACATCCGCGGGGTTCACTTCCGCAACCGCTGTCGAAACCGTTCTGACCGTCCCGGTAGTCGCCGCCGCCATGTGGGTAATCGTGCGTGCGCGTTTCCCGCTTGCCTTCGGCGCGGCTCTTCTGGGCGGCCTGCTCATCAGTCGCCACGCCTATACGGCGGACTGCGCTGTTGTCGTCCCCGCCGTGATCGCCATCTGGCAAAATGCAAGCGCGCCCGCCCGTCAAATCGCATTCATCTGCCTTCTTCCCTTCGCCTACTGGCTGGCGGGAATCCTGAATTACGGTTGGGTGCCCGCCATTCTGTTCACGGCCCTTTTGCTCGCCCTGACGAGGATTCGGTCCGGTGGTCACGGCGCGGAAGACTCCAGCAGCGTATGAAGGATTCTGGGTTTCCCTGTCTGAGAGCCTCAAATGTCTTCCTATGAAACCAGGCGGCAGTTCAGCAGGGTTTGATGATCTAATGCATGCGCTTTGACATTAAATCGAAAACTTGGTGGAGGCGGCGGGAATCGAACCCGCGTCCGAGAAAGCTAGAAGTGAAAAGACTACGTGCGTTTCCAGTTCAGTTGTTTCGGTTGCCACATTAGAACCGGCAAGAAAGCAACAACCTAGTCCGATTGGATCTCGACCTCTCAGCTCCGGACCGAAGCATCAAGACCTATCCCGTAAGATGACGTTCACTCACCGGCGCACGGGCTCACCGGCTGGAACGGCCGCTTAATTAATTAAGCAGCGTATGCAAACTGCGTGTTGGCAGTTGTGTTTTTCCGATCGTTTTACGGGAGCTCGGAACCCGGCACGACTTCCCTACCCTACACAATCCCGTCGAAACCTGTGCGCCCCCCTCAACCCAGTCTACCGCAAAAAAACTACCAGCCGCCGCCCAGTGCATTATAAAGCTGCACCAGCGACAACGCCTCCTGCTGCTGCGCCGTCTCCAGCGTCAGTTGCGCGGTGTACAGATTGGCGTCGTTGGTCAGCACTTCCAGGTAGCTGGTCGACCCCGCCTGGTACAGCATGCGCGCCAGTCGCACAGCGTCCGTCGCGGATGCCACCAGCTTCTCCTGCTGTTCCCGGTATTCGCGCGTCCGGCTGTAGGCCACCAGCGCGTTTGAAACATCGCGCAGCGCCCCCTGAATCGTCTGCTGGTAGGTGTCGATCAGTTCCTGGTCTTTGGCTTTCGAGAGCCGCAGGTTACTCCGCAGCTTGCCGCCATCAAACACGGTTTGCGTCGCCGTCGCAACCGCGTAGTAGTAGAAATTCTTCGATTCCACCAATCCTTTCAGTTGGTCGGTGGAGACGCCGCCCGTCCCGGAGAGTGAGAATTGCGGGAAAAACTGCGCACGCGCCACGCCGATATTCGCGCTCGCCTGCGCCAGCAGGTCTTCCGCCCGCCGGATATCGGGCCGCCGTTCCAGCAGTTCCGAAGGCAGCCCCACCGGCACATCCGCCGGATGCGGAGCGTCCGCGATCGCCTGTCCGCGAACGATCGGTCCCGGATCGCGCCCCAGCAAAATGCTCAGGTTATTCTCCTGCTGTTCGATCTGGCGCTTCAAATCCGGAATCTTCGCTTGCGCCGTGTAGTAAAGCTGCTCGGCCTGCCGCACATCCCCCAGAGGCGCGGACCCGCCCTGCTCCAGCGTCCGCGTCAGGTCCAGCGACTGTTTGCGCGCCTCCAGCGTTTGCTCCGTGATAGCCAGTTCCGCGTCCAGTGTCCGGAGTTGATAGTAAGAAGTCGCCACGCTGTCCACCAGCGTGCTGTAGGTGGTCTGCTGGGCCCACTCGGTGGCCCGCAGTTCCGCCCGGGCGGCCTCCGTCTGGCGGCGATAGAGTCCCCAGAAATCCAGGTTCCACGCCGCGGAAGCGGTGAGCCCGCCCGCATGATAGTTGGTTGATGTGTTGTTTGAATTGCTATTTGAATTGCTGCCCGAATTGCCGTTCGACAACCCGCTCAGCAGGCTGCTCGGCAGCCCGATCGCGTCATAAGTCCCGCCGGCGGTAATCGTCGGAAATTGGCCGGCCCTCTCCACCCCTACCTGCGCCTGCTCTTCCAGCACCTTATCCGCGGCGATCTTCACATCGTAGTTGTTCTTCAGCGCTTCCGCGATCAGCCCTCGCAGCACCGGATCGGTGAACACGCTGGTATATTTCTCTGTGCCCAGCGGTTTCCCGTCAGCCGTTGCCGGGGGCGCGCCCCGGTATGTCGCCGGCGTCACCACCGCGGGCCGCTTGTAATTCGGCCCCACCGTGCATCCCGAAAGAGCCGCCATCGCCGCTAGACTAGAAATCCAAACTCCAGCGCATCTCATTCCGGCGCATGTCCCTTCACGTCGAGACTGCCGCTGTGCTCCCCGCCCATTCGGTTCGAAAATCGCTCCGCCAGTGAAAACGTCACCGGCACCAGGAAGATCGCGATCAACGTTGCCGCCAGCATTCCTCCCACCACAACCGTTCCCAGAATCTGTCGCGCCACCCCGCCCGCGCCCGAAGCAAACCAAAGCGGCAGACATCCGAAGATAAAGGCAAACGCGGTCATCAAGATGGGGCGAAAACGCAGACGCGCCGCGCCCATGGCCGCTTCAAAAATGGTTTCGCCTCGCTCGTATTCGTCTTTCGCGAACTCCACAATCAGGATGGCGTTCTTGGCGGAGAGCCCGATCAACATCACCAGACCAATCTGCGCGTACACATCGTTTTCCAGGTGGCGCAGCGTCAGCGCCAGGTACGCGCCGAAAATCGCCACAGGCGTGCTCAACAGAACGCCGAACGGCAGCGACCAGCTCTCATACTGCGCCGCCAGAATCAGCAGACACAGCAGAACCGAAAGCGCGAACACCACCCAGGAAGGCGTACCATGCGCGGCCCTGTTCTCCTGAAAACTCATCCCCTGATAATCGAAGCCCATGCCCTTGGGCATGGTCTCGGCGAACGTTTGCTCCAGCGCCGTCATCACCTGGCCGGAACTCGCGCCGGGCGCCCCCACAATCGTGATCTGCGCGGCCTCGTACTCGTTGAACCGCGTCGTAAACTCCGGACCCGTAGTCCGGCGAACCGTGGTCACCGCGCTCAACGGAACCCGGTTGCCGTTCCCCGCCGTAACATAGAACTGTCCGATGTTGTCGATGTTGGTGCGCGAATCCCCTTCGGCCTCCACATATGTCTGCCACTGTCGCCCGAAGCGATTGAAGTAGTTCACCAGCGTCCCGCCCATGAACGCCTGCATGGTCGTATACACATCGCTTAGGTTCACCTGCTGCTGCGAAACCTTCTCGCGATCCACATCCACATAGAGCTGCGGCACCGCGGGGAAGTAGGCCGGGATCGCAGCTGCGATCTCTTTCCGCTTCCCCGCCGCGCCCAAAAACTTGAATAGGTTGGCCGTAAGAAATGCCGGGTCGTTGTTGCCCGATCGATCTTCCAGCACGAAGCTGACGCCGCCCGAACTTCCAAGTCCCGGTATCGCCGGCGGCGGGAATGAGAACGCCACCCCCTGTTTTATCCCGCCCAGCGCCCGCGCCAGGTTCTGCTGCACCGCCGTGAACTCTTCCGCCTTGCTCTTGCGCTGATCCCAATCCTTCAGCGTCACGAAGAAGAACGCGTTATAAGTACTCTGCGTAAAGCTCAGCAGGCTGAAACCCACTACCGACGTCACCGCTTTCACTCCCGGAACCTGATGCAGCGCGTCCTCCACGGACTTGGCAGCCTCGGTGGTCCGCTGCAGTGACGCTCCCTGCGGAAGCTGCAGGTTTACAAACGCGTAGCCCTGGTCTTCCGTCGGAAGGAATCCTCCAGGCAAACGCCCCACCAGCAACAGTGCCAGCGCGCTCACAATCACCAGCACCCCCACGGCGATGGCCGACCGTCGAACCAGCATCCCTGAGGCGCTCACGTAGCCGTCGGTGACGCGCCCAAACACCCGGTTGAACCAGCCAAAGAACCGCGCCAGCGGGCTCTTACTCTTTTCGTTGTCTTTGTTTTTCGGCTTCAGCAACAAAGCGCACATGGCCGGACTCAGCGTCAGCGCGTTGAACGCCGAGAAGATGACCGATATCGCGATCGTCGCCGCGAACTGCTGGTACAACCGTCCCGTAATCCCTGGAATAAAAGCCGTGGGAACAAACACCGCCGTCAGGATCAGCGCAATCGCGATCACCGGGCTCGACACCTGTTCCATCGCCTTGAAAGACGCATCGCGCGGGCTCAGCCCGTCTTCGATGTGTTTCTCCACCGCCTCCACGACCACAATCGCGTCGTCCACCACCAGCCCGATGGCCAGCACCAAACCGAACAACGACAGCGTGTTGATCGAGAAACCCAGCAGTGGAAACACCATGAACGTACCGATCAGCGACACCGGCACGGCCATCAGCGGGATCAGCGTCGCGCGCCATCCCTGCAGGAAGATGTACACCACCAGAATCACCAGCGCCAGCGCGATCACCAGCGTCACCAGAATTTCGTGGATGCCCGCATTCACCGCCGCCGTGGTGTCGAGGGCCACGTCGTACCGCATATCGGTCGGGAACCGATCCTTCAGCAGATCCATCGCCTTGCGAACATCCTTGGCGCACTGCACCGCGTTCGATCCCGGCAACTGATAAATCGCCAGAATCGCCGAGGGCTTCCCGTTGAACCGTCCAGCCAGGTTGTAAGTCTGCGACCCGAGTTCAATCCGCGCCACATCTTTCAGGTGCAGCACCGAGCCATCCGGATTGCTGCGCAGGATGATGTTGCCGAAATCTTCCGCCGTCACCAGGCGTCCCTGCGTCCGCACCGTATACGTAAACTGCTGCCCGTCCGGAACCGGCTCGCCGCCGATTTGTCCGGAGGGGTTCACGGTGTTCTGCGTCTGCAGCGCGGCCGTGATCTGCGTCACCGTAACACCCAGCTTGGCCAGTTGGTCCGGCTTCACCCACACGCGCAGCGCGTATTGGCCCGCGCCAAACACCTGCACGCGCGCCACGCCTTTCACCCGCGTCACTTCGTCGACCAGATTGATGTAGGAATAGTTCGCCAGAAAAATCGCGTCGTAGGTGGAGTTGGGCGACGAAACCGCGAGCAGCATCAGGGGCGACGACAGTGACTTCTGTACTGTCAGGCCGGCTGTGTTCACCTGCGCCGGCAACTGGCTCTGCGCCTGGGAGACGCGCAACTGCGAAAGAATCTGGTCTGTGTCGGAGTTCGTCTTGATGTCGAAATCCACCGTGAGCTGGGTGAGGCCGTTGCTGGCGTTGGTGGACTCCATGTAGTTCATGTTGTCAACGCCATTCATCTGCTGTTCGATGGGGGTGGCCACCGCTTGCTCAAGCGTTCGGGCATCCGCCCCCGGATAAGTCGCCTGCACCAGAATTTCCGGCGGCACGATATCCGGAAACTGCGCCGTGGGCAGGCTCAGCAGCGAAACCACTCCCGCAATCACCATCAGGATGGCGATCACCGAAGCAACAATAGGCCTGCGGATGAAGAAACCGGAAATCATCGCTTGACCGGTTCCGGCTGCGGCGCCACTTTCATGCCTTCCCGGATCTTGTCGACGCCTTCCGTGACAACCCGTTCCCCGCTGCTCAAACCGCTCAGAATTACCACGCTGGTGCCCACCTGCAAACCCTGCTTCACTGGTTTGATGTGGGCGACGTTATCCGAACTCACCGCGATCACCTCATACGAACCTTGCAATTCGTTCACGGCCTTCTGCGGAACCAGCACCGCGTTGCGCAGTACGTCGGTCTGCGCGGAGACCCGCCCGAACTGTCCGGGGCGCAACAGGTTGCCCGGATTGGCAAAGCTGGCCGCCAGCCGGATGCTCCCCGTCTCCGTCGTCACTGACCGGTCCACAAAAATGATGTGCCCGGTGTGCGGATAAACCTGATTGCTCGAAAGCGTCAGCTTCAGCGGAATCAGGTTGCCGCTGTTCAGCAGATCGGCGCGGCCGCCCGATCGCGCCTGCGCCGAAAGCTTCAGGTACTCCTGCTCGCTGATGGAAAAGTAAACCTTGATCGGGTCGAGTTGCGAAACCGACGTCAGCACGGAAGAAGAACTCACCAGGCTGCCCACCTGCAGCAGCGCTTGCCCGGCCACCCCGGAGATCAGCGACTTCACCTTAGTGAAGCCCACGTTCAACTCGGCCGCCTGCACCGTGGCCTGCGCGGATACGATGGCCGCCTGATCAGCCGTCACCGTGGCCAAATCTGCTTCCAAAGTCTTGGTGTCGTTATCGAGAGTGCTCTGCGCAATCGCGTGCGCCTGGGCCAGCGGGGTGTCTCGCGCCACGTTGATTCGGGCCAGTCCCACTTGCGCCTCGGCCTGCGCCAGTGTGCCTTTTGCCTGCTCCACCGCGCCTCTTGTCTGATCCAGCACAGCTTGCAGCGCTCGCGGGTCGATCTCGAACAGCACCTGCCCGATTCCCACCACGCTGCCTTCTTTGTAATCCTGCCGGATCAGATACCCCGAAACCTGCGGCTGAATCTGCGCGTTCACATACCCGTCGGTGGTTGCCACCCACTCGCCGATCACCGGGATATCTTGTTGATTGGCGGTCGCCACCTCCACCGGAAGCGGAGGAGGAGGTCCAGGAGCGGGCGGTTTCGCACATGCGCCGAGGAACGCGAACGAAACCAGAACAATCCAATTCAGCTTCGGGACGGGGGATGGGTGAGAACAGGATTTCTCATGCCTCACCAGGGTTCGGGTCAATACGACATCTGATGCTTAGAGACCCGCAAAAGTTGTGAGATTTAGGAGCGACAGGTACTCCCGCGGCCTATCGCGTGCCCAAAGTCTCCGTCCGGGCCACGCCCGTCCGCCCGCTCGCCATCTCGAAATGACTCAGCGTCTGGGTATATCCGTGAACCCCGCGGAACAGAGCTTCCGCCAGCTTCTGCCGGTACTCGGGACGCGCCAGAAGTTTCTCCTGCTTCGCGTTGGTCAGGAATCCGATCTCGGTGAGCACGCTCGGCATCGATGCGCCGATCAGCACCACGAACGGCGCTTGTCGCACGCCGCGGTTGTGCGCCGTCGGGAACGACTTCACGTTGAACGCCTGCATCGAACTCTGCACGTTATCCGCAAATTGCTTGGATTCCTGCATCTTGTCGTGCAGCGAAATCTTTTGGATCAGATCCTTCAACTGAAACACGCTCTTTTCGGAAGCCGCGTTCTCGCGCGCCGCCACCGTCATCGCTTCGGGTGAGTTGGTAAAGTTCAGGTAATAGGTCTCGATGCCGGCTACCTCCGACGCGGGCGACGAATTCGCGTGGATCGAGAGGAACAGATCCGCACGGCTCCGGTTGGCGATCGCGGTGCGCTCTTCAAGAGGCACGAACGTATCGTCCGAGCGCGTGTAAATCACTTCCGCGCCCATGCGCTGCTGAATCATTTTTCCGAGGCGCAGAGCTACATCCAGCACCAGGTCTTTTTCAAGCAATCCGCCAGGGCCGGCCGTCCCCTGATCGTGTCCGCCATGTCCGGCATCGATCACGATCCGGTTCACCTTCAATCCCAGCGTCCGTGTCAGGGACTGCACCAGATCCACATCCGAAGCGGTTCGCGCCGAAGGGCTCACCAGCGGCGGCGTGGGCAGTTGTTGCTTCAACTGGTTGGCGCGAGCGGACAGTTCCGGAGAAGTCTTGGGCATCGTCGCCATACGCTTCTGCGGTTCGCTGATCTTCGGATCCAGCTTCGCCATCCTCGACAGATCGGCGTGCGGCACGCTCCTCAGTTCCGGTTTGTTCTCGGGCACTGCCGGCATAATCCGCGGCATTCTTGAAGCCGCCACCGAAGTCGCACTTGAAGTCGCACTTAAAGTCAAAGCTGACGTCGCCGGCCTCACAAAAGCCGGAGCCGCTGAAGTGATCGGACCCTCCGGATTCGCCGGTTCAGCCGGCTTTCCGGTTGTCTCGTGCAGTTCCACGATCAACCGGTCCGGGTTCGAAAGCTGCGACACCGTGAAATCCGATGCGCCTTCCAGATCCAGAACAATCCTGGTCACGCCCGGCCTCGTCAGCCCCACACGGACGCGCTTCACCAACTTGTCATTAATATCTTTGCTGAAGGTTTTGCGGCCTTCCACCGCCGGCGTCGCGCCGTCGAGGTCGAAGAAGATCCGTTCCGGATTATGCGCGCGGTCGGAGATATAGGTAAACGGTCCGTCCGCTTCAATCGCAACCCGAGTAATGCCGGGAAACGACCACGCGCGAATTCCTGTTACCTGCACCGACCCCGCTTGCAGAGCGGCTCCCGTTAGCAGGAGAGCCGGGATCGTTAGCAGGTGTCTCATATCATGGTGTCCGATAGGTGATTCTTCCGTCGGGTCCGACGGAAGCGGTTATAGGGCTATACTGCTCTTCCGGATCGGCGGCCTGGTTTGCGCCCTGGGTCGCGCCCGGTTCCATCACCGGGCTCGCCGCGGCCCTTGCCCGCCGTTCCTGTTCCAAATTGCGCGCCACCGTCGCCACATAGTTCCGCGTTTCCTGGTATGGCGGCACGCCCCCGTATTTCGTTACTGCGGCCTCTCCGGCGTTATACGCAGCCACTGCCTGGGTGTAATCTCCATGAAACAGATCGATCAAATAGCGTAAATACTTTACGCCACCTTCCACATTTTCTTTGGAATCGAAGCTGTCGTTCACCCCAAATCGTTTGGCCGTCGCCGGAATTAACTGCATCAGGCCCTGCGCTCCCTTGTTGGAAACCGCCAGGGGATTAAAGCCGCTCTCCGCCCGTATCACAGAGTGGATCAAAGGGGCTTCCACCTGATTGCGGGCCGCCGATTCTTCAATAATCTGCTGAATGCTGGCCTGCGCCGCCTGTGTGACGCTGCTCTCCCGCTGTTCCTGTGTTTGTTGGGTTGCAGGTGATACGACCGTTCGCCTGATCAACTTACCCGTTCGGAAATCCGTCCGAACTACCGAGGTTACCTTGCGGCCTTCCGCCGAAGCGAAGCAGGCCATAACGGTCATACTGAGGGCGATTATAAAACACTTCTGGAACATTTTGGAGGATGCAAGACAGATTTTAATCGATTTTCTCAATGTTATCATCGGCGCATGCCTGCGTTCCACACGGCGGGTTTTGTCCTGGCCGGCGGCCGTAGCTCCCGCATGGGAACGGACAAGTCCGCTCTCCTGTGGGACGGAACTTCTCTGCTCGCCCGCGCCGTCAATGTAGTACATGCCGCAACCGGCAGCGTGATCATCGTGGGACATCCAGCCATACGGAACACCGGTTCCACTCCGGTCATTTTCGATCGAATCCGCGGCGCGGGTCCCCTCGGCGGGCTCCACGCGGCCCTCGCCTGGTCGTCCGTTCCGTGGAATCTGATCGTCGCCTGCGACATGCCGCTGCTTGACTCGAAAGTCCTCGAAGCCATTCTGGAACGCGCCCACAGTCAACCGGAGTGCGATGCCGTCATCCCCGTCTGCGACGGCGCTCCGCAACCGCTCTGCGCCGCTTATCACCGGCGCGCGCTCCCCGCCGTCGAAGCTGCGCTCGCGGCCGGAACGTTTAAGATGATGGCAGCCATCGAAGGCCTCCGGATCAGCCGCATCGAAATGTTGTCTCCCGCCGCTTTCTGCAACGTGAATTCCCCAGAAGACTGGAATACCCTGCTCTCGGAAAAGTCCACATGACCGACGAGTTCCCACACTACATCGAATTCCGCCACGTATACAAGACGTTCTCCAAGCCCGTTTTGGCCGACGTCAATTTTTTCCTCGACAGCGGAAAAACCCTCGCCATCATCGGACGCAGCGGCGTCGGCAAGTCGGTTTCGCTCAGCCACATCATGGGATTCCTGAAACCGGATTCCGGCCAGGTGATTGTGGCGCATCAGGATATCACCGGCCTCACCGAGCCGGAACTGCGCAAGATTCGCCGCAAAGTCACCATGGTCTTCCAGGCCGGCGCGCTGTTTGACTCGATGACGGTCTTCGAAAATGTCCTCTTTTCCCTCGAAACACGGGAAGACTACGACGCCCAGAACCGCGAAACCGTCGTGGAAGGCCTCCTGAAAATCGTGGACATCTGGGATTCGCGCGACGCCTATCCCGCCGATCTTTCTGTCGGCGTAAAGCGCGCCGTCGCCATCGCACGCGCGCTCGCCGCCCAGCCCGAGTGCATCCTGTATGATGAGCCCACCACCATGGTCGACCCCATCATGTCGGACCATATGGGCGACCTCATGCTGCGCCTCAAGAAGCAGTTGGGCCTTACCTCCGTCGTCGTCACCCACGATTTTGACCTCATGCGTAAAGTGGCCGATTCCGTGGTTGTGCTCTCCGACGGCAAGGCCATCTATTTCGGCCCCTGCGACGGCCTCGAAAAATCCACTGAGCCCCTCATCCAGGAATTCCTCGAAATGGACCGCATCGTAAAACCCTTCGCATAGAGAGCGCCCCTCGCGAGGGAGAAGGCTGCTCGAATTTCCAAAGAATCAACAACTTGCCCGTTCCGAAAGGTGGGGTAGGCCCTTGGGTTTTCGATTGTCCACTAATCCCCGAGAGAATGCCGTGCTCGAAGTCTTCAATGAAGACGCGTTATGGGGCATCGACCAACTCCCACAGGTCCCCGCGAGAGGATAGCCGGCGCTGACCACGTCTCCCCCGAAAAGCATTGGAAGTCCGTTCGCGGGATTATTCGCGATCCCAAACGCAAATCGTCTCGAAGGGCTAGCCTTCGGGCGGATCGGAGTCCAATTGCTTCCGGTCCACTCCTACGTTTCCTTAGCCTCCGCCGACCCCGCCGAAAAGGATCACTTGGTGCGCTACCGAATCATAGGCCATACCCGCTTGTTGCCGCGCCGGCGGCCGAGTCGCGGGGTCCTGTTCCGTCCACGTCTTCCCGTCAAACGTCCACGTGTCGTTCATCACCTGGTGGCTAGTGTTAATACCGCCGAAGAGAACAACCACCTTCTCGGCGACGTCGCAGGTCACTCCAGTGCCGGCTCGCGCCGAGGGGGACGCGGTGGGCGAGAGTTGAACTCAGGTCTCCGTCTGTGCCTGAGCCGATTCGCAAAGCGATGTGGCTGCGATCAAGCAGACCGCGCCTCGCGCGAAATTCCTGAAAACCCAACTCTCAAAACTCATCCCGCCCTCCATCGATAAAGATGCTTAACTTGATCCTATACCGAAGGCGATCCGTGGGCGATCCGCCGCCCTGCCGTCTCGTCTCTGATAGAATTCCCGGCTGATGCCTGTCGAAACGTTGGTTGAAAATGCTGGGTGAAATGTTGGCCGAGTTCCTCGGCGCCCTCGTACTCATCCTTTTTGGAAATGGCGTGGTCGCCATGGTCGTTCTGTTCGGCTCCGGCACGCCCGGCGAAATCGTCCACGGCGGATACACCAACATCACGCTCGCCTGGGGCCTGGCGGTGACCATGGGAATCTACACCGCGGGCAAGATTTCGGGAGCTCACCTGAACCCCGCGGTCACGCTGGCTTTGGCCACCTTCCGCGGCTTCGCCTGGCGCAAAGTGGCGCCCTATATCTTCGCGCAGGTGGCCGGAGCTTTCTGCGCCGCGGGCATTGTGTTTTGGAATTATCTGCCGGCCTTTCACGCCAAAGATCCGCTGCTCGATCACACGGCGAACATCTTCACCACTTTCCCGGCGTTCCCGCAGATTCCCTCCGCTGGCTTTCTCGATCAGGTGATCGGCACCGCCCTGCTGCTGTTTCTCATCTTCGCCATCACGGACGACCGGAATCAACCGGTCGGAAATCTAGGCCCCATCCTGGTCGGCCTGGTGGTCGTGGTGATCGGGATGGCGTTCGGAGGCATGCACGGGTACGCCATCAACCCGGCTCGCGATTTTGGACCGCGCTTGTTTACCGCCGCCGCCGGCTTCAAGAACAACGGGCTAACCGACGGAGGCTATGTGTTCTGGGTACCGATTGTCGCCCCCCTTCTCGGCGGCATCATTGGCGGAGCCGCCTACGATTTGGGAATCCGGCGCTGGTTACCCGCGCCGCAGGCGTAGCCGAACGCCGCCAGGGCCAGCAGTCCGGCGCACGTCAGCGCCCCGGCGTCCGCTTCCGGGCAAATCATCATGTCCGTGCTGTCGCGCGAGGCTTCGGCCTCAATGCCTTGCCTGCAGCACTCATCAGGCGAAGCTGTGGCCGCGGTGGTGGAGAAATCCACGCTGCCCGCGCGCGGAGGTAGGGGACGCGGAGGCACTGAACGCTCCGCTCGGGTCAGGCTGCCCAGATCCGCAAAGATAACACTCGCAGGCGCAAGCGAAGCGCTGGCAAGCACGCAAAACACGATCATTTTCATGGCGCAAAATCGACAAGTGCCCGCGCAGGCGCAAATCTCTCTTTGGAATTTTGGAAAATGAACGAATGAAACTACATCTGGGCGCATTCGAGCAGATTCATCCGGGATGGGTGAATACCGACATCACCCCGCACCTCTACATCGCGCGGGTGCCCGGGCTTCCCAGGCTTCTCGAAGCCGCCGGATTGCTCAATGAGCGCCAGATCCGCTGCTACCGCGACGGCGTCTACCGTCAGCTCAACAGGCTGGATGTGAGCCGGCGTTTCCCGTTTCGCGATGGCTCCGTGGAAGCCATACACGGCTCCCATATGCTGGCGTCGGTGCCTCGCGACGTTGCTCAGAACTGCCTGAACGAGTGCTTCCGCGTGCTCCAGCCGGGTGGCGTTCTCCGTATCAGCATTGTGGACCTCGATCAAGCCGTTGCGGACTACAACCCCGAATCGCCCGATGCATTCGTGGATCTCATGTTTTGCCTCGACGCCTCGAAAAAGGCCAAGAACCGGAACTGGTGGCATTACAACGAGCGCTCTCTGGCGGACCGTCTGCGAATCGCCGGTTTTCAGGTCATCGAACGCCGCGAGTATCGAAAAGGCCGCTGCCCGGACGTGGAAATCATCGACAGCCGGCCCAATTCGTTATTCGTCGAGGCCATGAAATAGACAGCCGCGATTCCGCCGGTCACAGAGAAAAAAGAAATATTTTTCCGCATAAACAAAGGCGCCCAGCCCAATTCCCCCGTCCAGCCCGTTTTCCCCGCTCTACCCTGAGGGCAGGAGAAACACAACATGTCCGCACTTGCCAACGATTTAGACTGCCAAAGCGCAACCATCAACCAGCGCAACGCCGCCAATGCCCAGCACAGCACCGGCCCCACTTCACCCGCCGGCAAAGAACGCATCAAATTCAACGCCCTCAAATC
>Ga0302140_10001670_pt1 | contig 29031 bp, 29 predicted proteins | sample I_Bog_E1_1_FD_202095 | JGI IMG/M metagenome (GOLD analysis project Ga0302140, IMG submission 202095) | Peat permafrost microbial communities from Stordalen Mire near Abisko, Sweden - I_Bog_E1_1 | ecosystem: Environmental > Terrestrial > Soil > Wetlands > Peat | place: Sweden: Abisko, Stordalen... | reverse complement strand
CATAAAAAGTGCGAATGGTAGAGCCGATTCTTACGATCTGCCCTTTCTTAGCTAACTTCGAAAGCAGCGTATGTGCATATTGTCTTGAAACATCTAAAAGCCCGGCTATCTGCAGGCTGGTGACCTTATTCTTACTTCGAACGAATGCGATTACCTTACTCTCATTAGACATACTTCTATTGTAAACCATTTAATAATCTATTGTAAACTAGGGTAATTTCTATTGTAAACTAACTAAGAAAGTAACGTAAATTAGACCATGAACAGAAATGTATCCATAAAAGTTTTCCATTCCGCTCAACTCCCCTATTTTTTGCCAATTTCGGCAAACCCAAAAAACTCAATATCCATAAGAATATCAAGTTATTTTGGTTCGACTTTTTCGGTCAATTGGGGATGAACCGGGCAGGTGGCAAACTCTGGTGAAGGATAACTATCTCCCCTCACAATCCAACACTTCCGACTATTTTTCCAATTCCAAACGTGATAGCCATCGCAATGATTCCCCCAATTACTACGCGTATCGTTGCAACCATTTTATTTGAACCCCCCACACGAGCACTCAGCGTGCCGGTAATGGCAAGTGCGACGATCACGGCTATAAATACTATCGGAAGACGAAAAGAGGCGGGAGAAAACACTACTGCAAAAAGTGGGATTATCGCACCACTCACAAAAGAAGTTCCCGACGCGAAAGCAGCTTGCCAAGGATTCGTCAGATTGTCAGGATCAATGCCGAGCTCGGCATCTACGTGTGCGGCAAAATCATCTTTTGCAGGCAATTCTTTCGCGACTATCTTTGCAGTTTTTTTCTTTAATCCTTTGTCCTCATAAATACCCGTTAGTTCTTCCAACTCTTCCTCTGGATAATCGCGAAGCTCCCCACGCTCTTTTTCAAGCATGGCTTTTTCCGTGTCGCGCTGCGTACTTACCGAGATATATTCTCCTACCGCCATAGATAATGCCCCAGCTGCCAAACCCGCGATCCCCGCTGTCAAAATAAATGCTGCCGAGCTTGATGCGCCCGCCACTCCCGCCACAATGGAAGCAACTGAAACGATTCCATCGTTCGCTCCTAATACTGCCGCTCTCAACCAATTAAGTGTTGATCCAGACTTATCCATCGAAGGCGATTATATAAATCCTGATTAATAAAAGAAGGGCCGATGCTTTTAAAGCACCAGCCCTTAGTTGTGTCTGTTCCCTACAGCATGCAAGTAGATACCATCGGGCCGCTGTCCTGAATCGATTGCCAGAAGTCACGTGTATGCGCCGGATCTGGGAAGAAAACTCCCAAAACGAAAATTCCAACAAGGATGCAGGCGAAGCTCGCAAGCCCGCTCCAGTAGATGGCCGGGAGTCCAAAAACCTCAAAGAGGTTCTTTAGGTAGCTCTTTGGACGCAGATACGCTTTTGTTGTCTCGGTCGCCGGATGTTCAATGATTGAAGGCATCCAATCGGCTTCGGCAACTATTCGCGCGTCAGGCCCAAGGACTTCGCAGACCATATGGCATGTGAGATCACAACGCGTCTTGCGAACACGTGCGCCCGTGATCTCGAAGCGATATTGATATCGCTCTCCAATCTTGAGCGGACTGCGATAGCGGATGCCCGCGTAGCCTAATGCGATAGTCTCAATCGGAATTCCGAAATGCTTCTGGAGAAGCGGAACAAATTCAGCCTCTGCCCGAGCGATGATGCCGATGCCGTGCGAGACAGTCCCCTTAAAGAAGGAATGCTCCTCGGCAAATTCCGGATGGCAATAGTGTGGATTGAAATCCCCCGTCGCAACGGCGAGGAGATGAACGCGTCCTAATTTCAGACGCTTCGGGTTTGAGTTAAACACGAGTTGCCCGGATTCTTTGAGCAACTCAGTCAATTCCTGAAACGACTTAAGTGTGTCCACATCTGCCTCCTCGTCTTTCGTATGAATTTGATTCCGTTAAAACTGCTGGAGATATTATAACAAGAATATCCCTATTCTGTCAATGTTTTGTGGAGATTGGAAGCGGTTATATAAATCGATACAAGAATAGAAAAATGCGGCACCACTGGGATGCCGCATTAAAACGTTGGTGACGCTAACTGATCACGCTTGAGGCAAGGCGACCGGTTGGGCCGGACGAAAAAACAAATACGGTCGACGCAGGAGCCTTGCCGCTCTTTATCGCGGAAAGCAACGGACACCAATCGGGTATCTTCGCGACGACCGCAACGTCGAGGGTGCCGTAAAGGCCGCCTCTCACGGTTCGGTAGGGAGAACGGTCCGTAAGGCGAGATCCCTTGGAATTCTGATTAGGATTCGGTTTTCCGGTACAGATGATCGCCTCATCTCCGTCGCGAAACCAATCATCAGGATCTGGGTCGTCGATGCGCCGATGATTCGGACAATCCAAGCACGTTGCGATTGTTAAGTCTGCTGTCGGCATTTGATAACTCCTTCTGGTTTTTATATAGCACAAATAAATCGGCTCGTCAATGAGTTGTGGAGGTCGAAGGCGGTTATATAAAATCGCCTATCTCGAGTAAAGCTCTTTTGAACTGACGAGCCTTTTTGTTTTGTTAACTTCCTTTAAAATCACCTTTCCGCCCTTTTTGTGGACCGTATAGGCGCTAGCCTCTCTTTTTGATGCAATAACTCGATATTCCCCATCAATGAACTCAATGGCACAGTCATTATCAATAGCAATCCCAGCGCCACCGATTTTGGAGATCATTTTTCGAAAAGCATCTTTCCGTTTAACCCCCAGCGTTTCTCCATCAAAATGTGGGCAATGGACTCCCTTAATAAGACCCAAGCCTCGAACATTAATATAGTGCCATTTCTTTGGATGATAGAACGACATAGAATCGCTGTGACCAGAATCAAACCAACAAATCGATCCTGCGCTTAATCCCGAGAGGACGATATTCTTTTGATAAGCCTTTTTTAAAAGTACATCGACACCCAACTTTCTCCAGAGACGCATCATCATGAGTGTGTTGCCTCCGCCGACATAAATAATATCTGCATCCAAAATTTTATCCGAAATCTCCTTCTTGGACATTTTTTTCTTGATGAGAAAAAGAACGTCTGTTTTACAGCCTAGTTTCCCAAAATGTTTTTTAATGATATCCCAATATCCTTCAGAATCGGAACTCGCCGTAGGAACAAAAAGAAACCGTGGATGACGCTTTCCCGAAAGCTTAATAATCTCTTTATCGATGAAAGTAGTGCTTCCTGCACGGACATCCCCTCCCCCAATCGCAACTATTTTACCCATAAAACTATTCTAACAGATTAAACCAAGAAAGATGGTTTAGATAACAAACTTAGTGGAAGCGGGCGGAAGCTCACTGCTCGGCCCGCAACGGGCCTGCGCTTTCGGAACCCTCGGTTCCGAACGGTCGCGTAGGAACGCGACCCTCCTACACGGAAGGGACGGCGCGTCCCTTCCGACCCATCCCTCCTGTTCGTTCCCGCCAAGCTGTCGCAGCAAACAAAAAGAACCCTTGTGTGTTGAGCGAGTGGACGTTCCTACGTCGGAGCGAAACACACAAGGGTTCTTTTTGTTTGCTGTGGAAGCGGGCGGAATCGAACCGCCGTGTAAAGATAATGCCGATGGGCCGTCTACGAGCGTAGTTTAGCTAAGCTAAGCGAAGTGATCATATTTTCGCGCCAGGCGTATGATCGTCAACCTGACGCTAGTCCCCTTATATAAGACCGGTATCAGCCCAAGGAACCCGAGCTGGCCGATCCCGAGAGGTTACGCGAAAGCGAAAGTCCTCGGAGCTGCAACGTTAGAGTTGGCAGTTATAGGTTGTGCAACGGTTACGGCGTTGCCAACGGCTCGCAAACCCATGGATTATCTTTATCGAAGCCAGTGCGCTCCCAGTGCGATATGCAAGCCTGCATATCCATAGCCTTCGATAAGACTGCCGCTATTATACCACGTGGGATGCTATAATAAAAGAGTACAAAAAATGTAACGTAAAGGTCGGATAGCTAAAAATTAATCAATTTTAAATTTATTCATGGAAGAAACAAAAATAGTCGGTAAGGGCCCGACATGCAATTGCCCGCATCACAAAGTACTGCCGGTCATGCTCGTCCTCATCGGCTTGGACTTTCTCTTGGGAGCAATCGGCGTTTTGACAGCAAACTTCGTCGCCATCACATGGCCGATCCTCTTGATCATCCTCGGATGCGTCAAGATGGTCCGCTGCGGCTGCTGCAGTAAATAATAAAAAGAGTCCGCCATTGTCTCGCTCCAGCGTAAGCACGCTCACTCGCTCGACAACAACGGACTCTTTTTATTTTCGTTCTATTTTATTTTTGTGGCGCCGGAGCTTCTTCGGTCACTTTCTGGACATTCGCGCGTTTTAATAGTTCCGCTTGGAGCCATTCCGCAAGATCTTTATCGAGCGCGGGAAGGATGCCTTCCGTGTCGTCGTCGCCCGGCTTCTCGTCCTCCTCATGGCCTGCGGTGATGATCACGATACGGCTGAGGCCGAGTAGCTGGAACGAGAGGTCGCGCTTGATGTCCACATCTTGAATCTGTCGGTACGGGATCGCCACTTCTTCTTTATTTAAAATGCCTCGCTTTATTTTTAACGAATCGTCGCCGAGGCAAAATTTATAGGTGGAATAGATAAGCCATGCCGCAAAGAACGTGATCGCGAGCGCGACGATAAAAAGCAATCCGCACAACTCCCAACCCAACGCCGCGTACCGCGTAAGGTCGCCAAACTGCGTCGTCGCAAGGGAGGATTGCTGACTCACCACAAAAAGTCCGATGGTGAGCAAAAGCAAAATGACCGCTGCATGGACCCGCTGCAGAAAGAATATCCAGAACGTCTTCTTCCCCATCGTGTGATAGACCTCTTCGGGCACGCCGGGGTGAGTTATCGGGTTTTCATCCATAGTGGTAATGGCTGGGTTGCCGCCAGCCGTTTTGATTATTCTACCACAGCTGATATAATGGATGCATTATTAAGCCACGTATCAACAATCAAATAACCGCTCCGGAGCTCCGCGTTATCGGCGAAACAGGAGAGAATCTTGGCGTCATGTCGCGCGAGGATGCGCTCAAGCTCGCCCGCCCGGACGATGGCATTGACCTTATAGAGATCTCCGCCGCCGCAAAACCGCCCGTCGTGCGGCTGATGAGCTACGACAAGTTTCGTTACGAAGAAGAGAAGCGGATCAAAAAGGAGCGTGCTGCGCAAAAGACCGCTTCAATGAAGGCGGTGCAGATCACGGCCAAGGCCGCGCACAACGACCTGATGGTCAAGGTAAAGCAGGTGGAAAAATTCTTCGCCCAAGGACACCCCGTGGAAATCGTCATGCGCCTGCGCGGCCGCGAAAAGCGCAACAGGGATTGGGCGATGGAAAAACTTAAAGAATTTTTAACGTTGATTCCCGTGGAATATAAGAAGCTAAACGAGCCGAAGTTCTTAGGCAACGGCCCGGCGGTGCAGATCGCGAAGAAATAAAACTGGCTTAGTGCCAATTTTTGTTGTATAATAACCCCAGCTCACCACAAGAAGAGTTTCACCGCGAGCGGAGGGATAATGAAGAGAAACGTTGAAAAGGTGAGGCGCTTTTTAAAGGCCCTCGTAAGTTTATCTATCAACACCGACAAACCACCACAAGATATTTGTGAAATCAAATCGGCGGTCCAGGATTTAGAAGAAGGCGGAGATGCTGATGAAATAAAGAGTTTTCTCGAGCTCGTCGCCAATCATGAAGTTAACTTTCAGAAGCAATGCCAAGTCGCCGACATGCTCCGGCGCAAAGGGGAAGCCATCCTTTGGAAACGGCAAAAGGTTAGTCCTCAACTTGCGCGCCCCATGGAAGACCTTGAGATCTCCGATACCGCAGCGAGCTGTGTACCTCTCGGAGTTGAAACCATTGGACAACTCTGCCAGTACACCCCATTGGAGTTGGAGATTCCGGATAATCGTTATAAAAACGAAATACGGGATGTTCTCGGCAATTCTTATGTGCTCGTACTGAAACCCGATGGGTTCAAAGAAGGAGACGAATAGCAACAAGATGTAAGGCAGGGACTTCAATCCCTGCCTTCTTTTTTAATGATCGCTTGATGGACCGGCCAGGTATTGCCAATCTGAGTAAGCTGTAGTAAGCTTACTGTCATTGAGCCACCCGGCTCTTTTTACTGAAATGCCTTCTAAGAGCGTAACCAAGAGAATAAAGATAACAAAGAACGGGAAGATCGTTCGCCGCCGCGGGGGGGTGGGCCATTTTAAGACCCGCAAAAGCAGCAAAATGAACCGTGATTCCCGTAAAAAGCGCTCGCTCGATATGCCGCTCAAGACCATTTTGAACAATTAATCGCTGATCAACCACTACCATGCCACGCGTAAAACGAGGAGTAAATGCCCATAAGCACCGCGAGAAGACCCTTAAATATACCAAGGGGTTCAAGTGGGGCCGCAAGTCAAAGGAGCGTGCCGCCAAGGAAGCACTGCTTCATGCCTGGGTTCACGCCTTCCGTGGTCGCAAGGAAAAGAAACGCACCTTTCGCCAGCTCTGGACCGTCAAGATCAACGCCGCCATCCGCCCCGAGGGGATGAGCTACAGCAAATTTATCGCAGCATTGAAGGCAGCAGGTATTAAGATTGATAGAAAGATTTTGGCAGACCTCGCAGAGCACGAACCGGCAGTGTTTAAAAAGGTGGTGGCAGCTACGAAGGCAAAATAAAAAACGCCCTTTCGGGCGCTTTTTATTTTGCCTATAGCCCTAGCCAACTATGTCCTACATAAACTCTATCTTTTAAAATCACAGTTTGTGATTTTAAAAGATAATAGATTTCAACGCTCTGCGTTTTTTGCTATTAATGACTTTTTACCTCTTTTACAACCGCGGAGTTTTGCACTGAATGCGCCGCAAGGGCACCGGCCTTCACCGCCGGCCGCTTGTGCGGTTTTAGATAATCACTCGCCTGCTTTAGCACTTTGCGCGTGTCGCCATATTTTTTGCCGATCACGTTGAGCGCGTCGTGATAGAGGAACCAGCCATAGCCGCTGTGCTCACGCGGCTCGATGCGGATGTCCGCCTTATGCGTCTCGGCCAAAAATAAAATGACGGTGTCGTAAATCCCCTGATTGCCGATTTTAAAGTAAAAACGTTCGTATGCGCGGAAGTTTGGCAACATGCGCAGCTCGCTCTTTTTGATTCCCGTCTCTTCTTCCAGTTCGCGCAACGCCACATCGATCGTGCGCTCACCCGGCTTAAAGTGTCCTTTTGGGAAATTCCAATAATTACCGCGGCGATACAACAGTAAAAATTTTATCCCGTCGCTCGTCTTTCTATAAACCACAAAGCCGGCCACAACCTGTTTTTTGGTCGGGATACGCTTTGATTCATCGAGTTCTCGAGGTGATGGCATGAAGGGATTGTAGCATTTTGGGCCTTTTTATCAAAATTTAACCTCTGCGCCGCGGACTATTCCTTTTTTAAAAATCCCAGCATCTTTTCGAGCGGCCACGCGTTCACAATATCTTTCTTCTCTGCCCAGCCGCGGCGCGCCTGCGCAATGCCGCACTCAAGGAAGCTGTAGTGCGCCGCGGCGTGCGCATCGGAATCGATGCTCATTTTAACGCCGGCCTCTACGCACTTGCGGATATATTCATCCTTAAGGTCGCTACGTTCTGGAAGGGCGTCGATCTCTAAAATCGTGCCCACGTGCTTTGCCGTCGCGATGATCTCGTCGATATCAATATTATACGGAGGGCGTTTGTTGATGAGCCGCCCCGTGGGATGAAAGAAGATATCCACGTTTGGATTGGATATCGCGCGCTTAACGCGCGCCATCTGCTCCGCGCGCGGAAGATCAAAAAACGAATGCACCGACACACCAACGACGTCAAGTTTTGAAAGTGTCTCATCGTCGAGGTCGAGTGTACCGTCTTTTAAAATATCGCACTCGGTGCCTTTCAGTATTTTTATCTTGCCCGCAAGCTTTTTATTTACCGTGTCGATTTCCTTCCACTGCTCGCGGATGCGCTTTTCATCCAGGCCGTGCGTCATCGCAAGACGCTTCGTATGATCCGTGATCACGATGTATTTCAGGCCACACTTCATCGCCGCGCGCGCCATCGTCTCGATCGAGTCCACGCCATCAGTCCAGTTGGTCTGCACCTGCAGATCACCCTGAAGGTCCTTGTAGCCGATCAACTTTGGCAGACCGCCTGCTTTGGAGGTAGCCGCACCAGACGCTTTCTTTTCAAACTCTCGCGCTGCCGCTTCCACCTCGCCAGTATTCTCGCGAAGCTCCGGCTCCACATACGCCATCTTGAGCGCTCTATATATTTCCTCCTCGCTGCGACTCGCCACGCGCGTGCCTTCCTGCTCCGCGCCCTTCTTTGTTGAACCAGCCGTTATCTTGAAAAGTCCGTACTCGTTGAGCGTCAGCCCAAGTTTGTTGGCACGAGCGCGGATGACGACATTGTGCTCTTTTGAGCCGGTAAAATAGTTAAGTGCCGCGCCGTATGATTCTGCGGGCACCACACGCAGGTCAATGTTCAATCCTGGCCTGATCTTTATAGAAGACTTCGTCGGACCATTCGCGATGACCGTCATGAGTCCCGGCGTCTTGGAGACGAACTCGTCCATGATGAGTTTAGGCTTTGACGAGACAGCAAGAATATCTAAGTCGCCCATCGTCTCCTTGCGCCGCCGCGCCGATCCGGCAACGATCACCTTCGTGACGCCCGGCACGGCGGCAAGCCGCGCTTCGATCTCGCGGATCTGCGGCAGCATGAGGCCGGTGATAAAACGCAGGCCCGAACTTTTTGCGAACCCGATCCCTTTTAATATTTTCTCCTCACTCTTTTTACCGAATCCTTCGAGCGCGCCAATTTTGCCGGACTTTGCCGCCGCCTCCAGCTCTTTTAAGTTGCGCACGCCGAGCTCTTTGTATAATTTCTGAATCGATTTCGGCCCGAGCCCTTCCACGCGCGCAAGCTCGTCCAGGCGCACCGGCGTCGCCTTCTTTAATTTTTCATATTCAGTGCTGCGCCCCTTCGTGACGAGCTCCTCTATAATCTCCGCAATCGACTGGCCCACGCCAGGAATTTCCTTGAGCGCCTTAATGCCGCCCTTCGCGTATGTTTGTGCAACCTCTTCCTCCAGCGCGCCCACCGTCTCGGCCGCCTTCTCGAACGCGCGCGGCTTGAACTGCACGTGCTGCATGGCAAGATATTCGCCGATCTGGCGCAAGACTTCGGCGATGGATTGGTTGGAAGCTTTGGGTTCAGATATCATACTCACTATAATAGTACACCGATTAGAACTATACGCGACAAATCAGTTTTTATTAATATCCTCCCATTCACGGTGCATTTCAACATATTGGCTTTTGGACGAACGACAGAGGGAAGAAGCGGTATGGCATCCACTACATTCAGCCAAGCGCTGCAAGTAATGGATATGATTGCTTTGTAGCTGGGGAAAATATCCTGAAAGTTGAAGAGGCTGAGCCGCCGCAGGACATTTCCAGTTGTGAATGGAAGATGTGTTTTAAGCTAAGACGCTGAAAAAATATTTTCGGCGTCTTTTTTATCATATATAAAGAAGGATGCTGGGGTTTCAGAACCGGGCTCACCCTCCGGGATGGTTCTGAAACCCCAGCATCCTTCTTTACGCCGCCGTCCCTCCCGGCTTGTGCTCGGTCGCCTCTTCGGCGGCGACGATGGCGGCCTTCGTGGCGGCACCCGGCTTTGGCAAAATCAGATCCGGCACGGCGAGCAGAACGAACGCGGCGACAAACGCGAGGATGCCAGCGGAGACAAACACCACGTCATAGCCGAGCGTTCCGGCAATGACGCCACCGAGGAATCCGGTGACGCCGGCGCCGATACCGGAGACTGCCGAGTCAAGCGACCAATCGAGCGCAATACTATCCTTGTCCAAATGGCGCGAGAAGATCGTCGGCCATGACGCATAGTAAAGCGCGAAGGCAACGGCATGGACGGCATGAATCGCGTAGAGTTCCCACACCGTCGTGACCCAGCACATCGCGATCGCGGAAAGGCCGATAAGCAAAAGGCCGCCGACGAGCGCCATAAAGTCATCGTGCTCGCCCGGCACCCGGTCGAGCTGTCTTGCGATGGGGATCTGCAATACCGAACGAAGGATCCAATAGATCGCCGCCGCGATCCCGACCGTAAGGAGCGTGCCGCCAACCACCCGCTGAATAATAAACACCGAAAAAACCGGGTCAATAAGTCCCCATCCTGCGAGCAGGAAGAAATCGGAGATCACAAAGTATTTAACAAGGCGTCCGACTTTGATGTTGATATTTACCTTAATGCGCATACTGTAACTTTATTCTATATATTAGCTGTTTACGAATTCGAATGCGTCGTCCTTGACTCCGCAGATGACCCGTGCGCCCTTCGTGATCTTCTTTGCAAGCAGGGCTTCGGAGAGCGGCGCGCGGATATATTCGTCGATGGCACGACGGAGCGGCCGCGCGCCGTACGCCGGATCGTAGCCAAGCTTTGCGATCTTTGTGATTGCCTCGGGACTAAACGAAAGCGTGATTCCCTGAAGCTTGGCTGCGGCTATCAGCTCGCCAAGATTGATCTGTACAATCTGCGGAAGTTCGCTCATCTCCAAATTTTTAAACACGATGATTTTGGAAAATCGATTAAGGAGCTCCGGCTTTAGTACATCCACCAGCCGCGCCTTCAAATAATCCGCAATATCCGTCATAGACTCGCCCTTTGAGAGCGCCTCGTTGATGATATCCGAGTGCGCATTCGATGTTGCGATGATGATCGTGTTGGTAAAATCTACGACGCGGCCCATATTGTCCGTGAGCCGGCCGTCATCCAACACCTGCAAGAATAGATTTAAAATATCAGGATATGCCTTTTCGAATTCATCGAGGAGCACAAGGCTGTACGGCTTTTCCAAAATCGCGTCGGTGAGTGCGCCACGCACCGTTCCATCCGGCGAACCGATAAAGCGAAAGAAGCTCGTCTTATCCTGATACTCCGTCATGTCGAATCGCACCATCATTTTTTGCGAGCCGAACTGGATCTCCGCTAGAATCTTTGCGAGCTCGGTTTTTCCAACGCCGGTCGGCCCCACAAAGAGGAAACTCGCGATCGGACCGCCTTTGCGCGTGAGCCCGCTACGATATTCGCGAAGCGCCTGCGACACGGCCTTGACCGCCTCATCCTGACCGACGATGCGTTCGTGGATGATCTCTTCCATGTGTAATAGCGTGGCCGCCTCATCGCCTTCCGCCTCGTGCATTGGGATATTCACCTTCTCCTCGGCAACCGCCGTCACGCGGTCCGGCGTGACCGTTTTTTCCCCGCGACGCTCGGCATCAACCATCGCGCTCTTTAAAAGTTCCTCCGCGCTCGACGGTAAATATTTTCCACGCAAATATTTTTTGGCGAGCATGACCGCACGCTTGATCGCGCCAAAGCTCACCGTGATGCGCGATCGCCGTTCAAGTAAAAAACTCTCGTACGTCAGCACTTTTTCCGCATCGGCTTCCGAGATCTCGTTCACCGCGATCGATTCGAACATGCCGGCAAAATCACTGCGCGGTTCTATGAACTGTTTAAACTCCTTTGGATACGACGTGCCAACGATCGGGAACTGGTTCGCCATAATGACGGGCATAAGCGCGTCCGCAGCGGAAAGGTACGCACCGCCGGAGGTACGCACAAGATTATGGATATCAGGAATATAAAGGATGATGTTTCCCGCCATAAAAATTTCTTCGACGATGGTCTTTAGACGTACATCGAGCTCCTCCGGCGGAGCGCCGGCGATGAGGCTCTGGAGTTGCAGCCCCACCAGACGCCGGTCAAAAAGCCCGTTCGGCACATCGTCTTTGGTTAAACAAAATGCAAGATGTTGGACTATCGTCTCCTTACCGATCCCCGCCTCGCCGATAAGCAATGCGTTCGGATTGGTCGGCCGTGCGAGCGTCTCCACCAGCCGATCGTATTCCGCCTCGTGACCGATCAAAAATCCCACTTCGCGGTCGCGCGCCATGTCGGTAAAGTCGATGCCGAACTTATCAAGCGTCGGCGTCGGCCGCGAGGTCCACGCCCGATTCATGATGCGGTGCTCGCGCACATGATGCGTCACCGGCGCGAACCCGCCGAGCACCGACGGGAGTCGCGCAAACAATCCGCGGCCGCCGGCGAGCGCGCTAAAGATGAGCGCGCGCTCGAGATCGCCTTCCTCTATATTAAAGAGTGAAAAGAGCCGATCGAGCGATTCGTCGCCCATGGCGGGGAGCGCCGAGAAAAGATCGGCGGGCTGGATGAACTCGTGGCCGGCGCCCACCGCACTGGCAAAGGCATGCATGGCAAGCAACTCCACGAGCGCCTGATCATCTGCGGGGACGCTAAAGATGCCATGCGTGGCGGGGGCGGGGGCGCCACTCGTCGGCGTCGGCGCTAGGGTCGATGGCGGCACCACCGGTTCCGCCATCAATGCCTCAAGCTTTGCCCTGAACTCTTCCGGTTTTACATCCAGACGACGCAGGCCGTCCTCGATCTGTGGCATCTCAAAAAGACGATGCGTAAGCTCAAGAAGAAAACTCTTCTTTGTGATGGCGCTGTGATCGGCCGCGCGTTCAACTGCACCGAACGCGGATCGGCTCATCACTTCCGAAAGGTTGACCCTCTCCCCCGCCGACAACTCGGAGATCGGTGTGTCCCCTTGGCCTCGATGGATAAACAGGTCAGCCACCATAAGGGCCAGGAATAATCCAAGGAAAAAGAGCGTGCGAATGGAGGACAACAAGAACATGAACGTCGCCACAAAAAATACCAAAGAGAAAACATATCCCATAACGCGCACCAACACTCTTCCCGCGATCGTCATGCGCAGGCGCGAATCGCTAAAATAAAATTCGTACTTAGAGGTTTTTTGCGGCATAAAAAAGGATGATAGCGGGAATCGCAAGCCAGACAAGATAGACGATCGCGAACGCGGCGGCAAGGATAAGATAACATGCGCCGCCGATCACGACGCGCACCGTCCGGAAGAATATCCCAAGGATCCTGCCGATGATGCTGTAATCTTTGTAGAGCGGCTCAAAGAAGTGGCGCAAGGTGATCGCCACGGCAAACGACTGGTCGGCCGCGGTGAGTGTCGCCATAAAACGCCGCCCGAATGCGCGGGAGCCGTCAATGTACCAGTGATGAAAAAAATCCAAAAAACGATAGAAAAAACGCCGGACAAGATAGACAACCGAAAAATCCATACCCTAATAATACCACTCCCATCGCGAGAATGCCTTTTGTCGCGGAGTTAAAAGAGACCGGATTGTTTAGGTTCTTCCTGCCGCACCGCGCCGGAGCCCGGCTTTTTCGCGGGTTTTGCAAAGGCGGGCGGGAGCTCCACCATACCGAATTTTCCAGACAGCACATCCGGAATTTTTTTAAAGTCCCCGCGAAGCGTTTCCATCATCCGCGTCGAGCGCAACGCCGCTGCGGGATGATAGACGGGAAATATCGTGCGGCCGTCAACGAGCAGTGGGCACCCGTGATCGCGCGTGATCTTTGCCTCGGGCAGAAAATAGTTCATTGAAAAACGCCCGAGCGTGACGATCAACTTCGGGTTGATCGCCTCGATCTGCCGCGTAAGATACGGCTTATATGCCTCGATCTCCGCCGGCAGCGGATCGCGATTCTCCGGCGGGCGCCGCTTGACGATGTTTGTAATGTAGACGTCCTCGCGCTTCCACCCGAGCCCGCGAATCATGTCGTCGAGCAACTGTCCGCCGCGCCCGACGAACGGGCGGCGCAGGCGATCTTCATTCACGCCCGGCGCCTCGCCGATGAACATCACTTTGCAAGCAATATTCCCTTCGCCAAAGACAAGGTTCGCTTCCGCGCGCAATGGCAACGCGGTATTCGCGATCATATCCCCCTCGATCTTCTTTAATTCCGCGAGGGTATCCATCCTTACGAGGTGCGTCCATTGGCGCGATATAAAAAGTACGAATAGACAACACAGATCAACGCCACGATAATGATCGGCGCAGCAATGAACCAAACCGCTGCCGCGCGAGGCGCAAATGAGGCAATAAGGATAACGACCCCCGCAATTTCAAAAAGCATGCCGGCGAGGCGGTGCGTCTTATCCCAAACCACATCGTTCGAGATCGTCCACGGCGTGCGAATACCCACAAACCAATTGCGCTTAAGATACGGCATGAGCGCGCCGAGAATAAAGATGAAGGCGGCGAGCGCCGGCAGAATCATCGTAAACATATCGAAGCGCAGACTCGCATTCGCGGCAAGCGTGAGCGCATATACGTACGCAAGAAATGCGATGATCAAAAAGAATATAAAGTCGTAGATATAACGAAAACCCTTAAAGCCAGGTGCGATGGGATCGATCCATGGCAGGAGTGCCCATACTCCAACGAGCAAAAGCATAATGAACGGGAGAAGGAACACGCCCCAGAATTTGCCGATCCCGCCATTCGCAATCCCCTGGGCGTTCCAATGAGAAATAATTATCGACGGAAAATATGGATAGACCACGATCCCCGCCGCAAAACAGGCGATAATAATGATAAAAAGCAGGATACCAACAAAGCGCGGGGTCATGCAAAGATTATAACACCCGTACGAGATATTTTTTAGTTTACAAGATCGGTAAAGACGACGAGCCGGTTGGAATAGCTTTTTTCCGTCGCATTCCACGTTCCGTCGCATGTGATCAAATTTAGATGCGCTAAGCCGTCGCTCGAGTTGAAAACGGATGCGGCGCTCGCATCCTGACCGTAGAGCTCTGATGTTCGCACCACAAACGTTGTAGTCGCTCCCTGGTCGTCCACAACATATACCTTGTCGCCCGGCTGTAATTCATGAAGCTCATCGAATATGGCGAAGATTCCATCCTTCCATCCTTCGTGACCCGCGATCACCGCACTGCCGATCTCGCCCGGACGCGGGCCGAGATCAAACCACGTGGTACTGGTAGGTCCGACGGGCACTCCCATGGCTCCATCAGCGCCAAGGCCCGTGGGTGCGATAGCAGTATCAATATTGATGGCGGGAATAATGAGACGGACAGGAATGCCCACGATCGGCGGTGCGGAAGCAGTGCTGGCCGTAGTCGTAGTGATAGCGGTAGCCGAAACCGATGCGACAGCCGAAGGAATATCATCTGGGCCAAGCGACGGATAAATGATGTTCTGCCCCGGCCCATTGGGATTCGCAAAAAAAATTATCGTTCCCGCGCATATCACCCCCACCGCGACAAGAATGATGACGGACCATAGAAGCGAGAGGTTTGTTCTCATATTTTTTATAAGACGCTACCGCCTGATGAGCGCAAAGACGATGAACGCTATAGCAATAAGAAGAAGCAGGGTAATGAGGGCGTTGAGCGGCGTCGCATATAAACTTTCTGTCGATTGGAGCAATGCCTGGGCGATGCTTGATGTCGCGGCAGTTGCGAGCCCCGCATAAGGCAATACGGAATCGGTGGCGAGGTCTATGATGAGCTTAGCTCTCGTTGCTGAATCGAAAATGCCGGTGATAAGCACTCCAGCGCTCGTTTGATAGCTGACAACGGCAGCGTTGGTGAGCGCGCCGAAATATCCCGTGGCAACCCCCGCCGGCATGATGAGGAATCCCTTTTGCTCGAGGGCGGTTTGTAATGCCGAGACATCCACCCCTGAGTCCCCGACGCTAAGCGATCGCGGAAAGGCACCGGCGGAAAGTGTCGTGGCGGGAGCTGCCAGTTTATCCGAAGAGACCTCTGTGGTAAACACGACGGTTCGGTCGGGATATTCACCGGCAACCTCATTCCAAATACCTTCGCAGGTAATAAGGTTCAAGTGCGCCAGGCCATCGCTCGAAGTAAATACGGTGGTCGCATCGGCATTGGCGGCAAATAACGTGGTTGTATTGACTACAAAGGTAATCGTGTTTCCCTCGTCATCCACGATATATATATCATCGCCAACTTTGAGTTTGCTCAAGTTATAAAAAACGAATGTCACACCGTTCTCGATGCCAAAGTGTCCACCGATGACCGCACTCCCCACCTGTCCGGGGTGAGGGCCGAGCGCAAACCAGGCGACGTCCACCGTGCCCGCAGGGACTTCCATAGCTCCCTGCGGAGTGATATAGGCATCCTCGATGAATGAATCCACGCCTATGATCGGGATCTCTAAACGAACAGGAAGCCCCGAGGGCACGGCGCCGGTTGCCGGGATATTGGAGTAAGCAGAGGAAACAGGCACTCCCGCTCCGGCTATGGGAAGCTTAAGAAATGACGTCGGAAAGTTCCAAGCGACCGAATCGGGAATTGTTCCTGCAGGCGTATTTTGGCTGATCGGGGCTGGTGTCAATAAATGGTATACAATCCCCACACAAACGCCGACGACCAGTATCAATATTATTACCGCCGTTTTTCTCATTTTTTATTTTTGGTTATCACAAGATAGACGATAATAAGGATCACAAGAATTCCCCCAAGAATTCCCCATATAAGGAGAGTGATATTCAACGTGCCGGGATTTGTTCCGTTGTTGGGGAGATTCGGAGCATTGGGATTGGATCCGTCATTCGAGAATGTTGAGGAAGATGCCGTGCTTATTGCAGTAGGGATATCGACGGTGGCGGTATCGCTATCGACCGCTTTCATACCGTTTGCATATGCCAGGACGGTAACGGTGTGCGTGGTCGTTTTTGTGAGTAATGTCGCGCAGGTATAGATCCACACTTCGCTGGGATCAAGAAGGTGGTTGCCGTTTGTATCTCCCAACTCCCCCGACATATTACTGCAACTATCATCGCTCACGGTGACATCGTTCAATGGCGCGTCGCCTATATTGGCGATCTTATACGTGAAGGTAATCGGGCCGCCCCCTGCAGGCATGGGCAGGGGGTATATGACGTTTGTGATATCGACAACTTTTACCCCTGGCGCGCCGCCCGTTGACCCCGCATGGGCGAAGGCGGCCTTCGCGCCGTATCCAAGTATCAGGATTGCTATCAACGAGAGGATTTTTTTCATCCGTATATTAACGCTACGCCACCCGCTTTTTCTGAACAAAGTATACGATTGCCGCCACCGAGAGGCCGGCCACTATTATGATGATCCACGGAACGTCGCTCCCTGCCGGAGGAAATCCCGTGTTAGGAAGTCCGGGCGCGGATACAAGGACGGTAGCAAAAGCATAACTAATCGCGGTAAGACCATTCGCGCTGCCTTCTGCCGTGACCGTGTTGGTGATCGAGGTGGTGATATCGACACTGCAGGCATATGTCCATACTTCATCCGGATCGAGAAGGTGGTTATTATTGACATCACCCGATAGAAAATTCACCGGACTGCATTTATTATCGATCACTGATACATTGCTCAACGGAACCATACCCGGATTGGTAACGCTGTAGGTATAGGTTACGGTACCACCGCCGAATGGGAACGGAACCAGGCGGCTCGGCACTTTTACAATATTGATGAGCGGGGGGTCTAGTGGCGTGCCAACAACAACCGTTGCAACTGCGGTCGCAACTGCAGTTTGGGTGCCGGTGTGTCCCGTGGCAATAGCAGTGTTCGTCGTAGTGGTAGCAAGCGTCGTAACACAGCTATATTTCCAATTCTCTCCCGGATCAAGCTGGTTATTATTATTGACGTCACCCGATAGGTAGTTTATCGGACTGCATTTATTATCGGTCACCGTGACGTCGGTCAACGGCTGGTTTCCTCCGACATTCCACACCGTATAGGTATACGTTACCTGGCCTGGCCCAGCAAGGAGAGAGAGGGGCGCAGGAACTTTTATTATGCCGATCAAAGGCACGATCGCACTGCCTCCTCCGCCTCCGCTGCTGACGACTGGTGCCACCGGAGGAGGAATGTCGCTATTGATAAGCGTGCACGTCTCCGTTACTCCTGCAGTAAGGGTAATATTGCCATTGGCATCACACGATCCGCTGAAGCTCTGTGTATAGCCCGGAGTTGCACCCTCGCTTATGGAATAGGTTCCCGCAACGAGAGAATATAACGTTCCCGGTGCCGCGACGCCGGGCGCCGGGCTTCCAAAGACGTCCGTCCCGCTTGCATCCTCCACGTGTATATCAAAATCCGAAGCGACCGATGTGCCGCCGTTCGCATTCACGACAAGCTTGATGACATTAAGGGTAGCGGGCGCGGTGCAGGTCGGAACGGTAACGGTGTCAGTATTGGTGGTGATGGTTCCGCCAAAAGAGAGCGCCCTCCCTAACCATGTGGTATTCGCACCGACGGTGATGCCGGAATCGTCAATAATAGTTCCTAAAAACATTCCATTAGCACCAAGCGTCGTTGCTTGGGTTGGCGTCCAAAAAACATCACATGACGATGCGCCACCGGCAAGACTAATGATCGATCCGGGGTCCGACGTGAGCGCGCCATCGGGTCTAAAAATATAGGTGCCGGTGCCATTCAGCGTGATCGGACCTCCGACATCCATCGCACCCGAACTGCAATATATCCCCGGGGCATAGACACCGGTACTCGTGCCGTGGGTTATATCCGTTGCAAGATCGACGGGCCCCGTGAAATTGAAGGTACACGGCTGCGTGGCCAAGGCAGATAAAGCGCTCCCCTCATCCGTTCCTGCGGTGGAATACGGCGCGCCAGAACCATAATTTATTTGTGCACCAAGCATTGTGCTTTGTATGGGCCCCGTGGTAAATCCAACATCACCATTAACGGTGGTTGCCGACGGCGTATCGTCGGTAAATGTGCTTGAAAGAATACCGTAAGTTGCGGCTGTGCCGAGCGATGGTGTCGCGGCCGCAAATGCCGCCATTGGCGCTACCATACCCAATCCGATCACCAAGAAAGAACCGAATGCACTCAATAGTAAATTTTTATTTAATAGTTTCATATCAATTATTTTTTTTATTGGCTACGCGACTTAATAATGCGCGCCTATGTATGCTCTCGTGATTGCTCCAAAATTTCCAAGCGCAGGGCTTACCCCCACACTTGCCTGAAATTCCGCCAATGCGGCGCGAGTGAGGGAGCCAAAATAAGCAGTTGCTCCAACGCCTGCCAAGGCCTGGGCGGCCGGACCTTTATTTTGACTAATTAAAAATTGTTGTAGTGTCGCCACTGCTGTGCCAGTACTACCTTTCGCGAGGTTTATCCCGATAGACTGCGCTGATGATCCTTGTTGCGCCGCCTGGGCTTGGAGGGATTGTAATTCTGATACGAGGCTATTTAATTGTGTTTGTAGTGCGGTATTCGGCGCACTTTGCGTCTGCACAAGCGTTGGGTTATTGGAAGTGGAAGGTGCTGGCGTTGTTACCATCACTGGCGTCGGAGTGACGACGGGCATTGATGCAACGTATGCGGGTTCCGTGACGGTGTTTGCGTCCAACGTGACCGCTGCTTGGGCAAGTGCGCGGCCGCTCAATGTCGCACCGGTATTCAAAACGATGGATGTCTGATCCAATATATTTCCGCTCATGGCCGCCGTTGTGCCGATAGTCGTCTGACCGGCGACGATCCAAAAAACATTCCCGGCCTGAGCGCCGCCGCTCAGGATTACATTTACTCCGGAACTCACATCAAGATTTTGTGCTATCTGGAAGATCCAAACATCATTGGGTCCTCCGGAGAGGGTGACGTTCGTCGGAATGGTCACACCGGTGCCCCATTTATAAAGCCCCGGAGCCAGTGTCAGTCCGCCGATATTGCCGGCACCTAATTCTGTCGCGGTCGGATTGGTCATTCCGGCGCCGCTCGTATAAGCGGTCTGCATGTCACTGATCGCAGTGGTCATGACCGGTGGGGTCGGAAGCGCATAGCCCGGCGCATAAATATCTCCCGTCACAAGCGGCGATGTGGAAAATGCCGCGGCCGCGGGAAGGGCTAATGCAAATCCGGTAATGTAACTCGCGGCCGCGGGACTGATGCCCATATTTCCTACTATCGCGGTGGACCCGGTGGTTGATATTCCTGTCTCTGCGAGGATGGCAAAGTTTCCTGCCGTGCCAAGGTTGACCGGTGTCGGCCCGGCCGCAAATGCCGCCATCGGTGCTACGAGCACGCACCCAAACGCCAGAAAGACCCCCGATGCGGTTAATGCAAAGTTTTTATTTATGGTGTTCATGTAATAAACGCCGTTATAACGGCCGAAATATTACACGGATACCCTTTTAAGCTTGCCGATCTCCTTTTCTAAATCTCCGATACGCGTTTCTAAAATTTGCGTCCGGTCTGTAAGTTTAGATTCAAGCTGGGTGGTATGACTTGCAAGCGTTTCGGCAACTGCCATCATATCGGTTATGTCCTCCATGGCAAGCAGGATGATGGGCGGAAAGAGTGGCGCAGCGGCGTCGGCGGTCACATGTATCTGACGGGCATTGAGGATCATGACTTTGCGTCCGATTACGGGAAAGTCGTGGGCAACCTCGAAGCCTTTAAAGAATGTATTCTTGGGAAGAATATCTTCTAGGAGTTTCCTGAGAGACGGAATATTCCATTGGCCATTTCCCAGGTCGTATACGATCTTTTTCTCAGTATCCTTTGATTCCACCTGAAACGTGTTATAGAACGATTCATTGGCCGCCATCACGCGAAGGTCTTTATCGAGAATTAAAATGGGTTCGCGCACGACATCCACGACGGTCTTGATATAGGTCCAGCTTTCTTCCCAAAGGCGCTCAAAAAAATCTGCACCGACAGGGCTGAGCGTTTGCCCATCACCTTTTTTATTTCTTTCCATAGTAATAACGACGCTTGATGGCAAGAATCCTTACACGGAAGGATCGCAGAATACTTTTAGCCGTTCCAACCCCCGATGTATCTGCACCGCAACGGTATTCTTCGATTGCCCGGTGATGAGTGATATTTCTTTGAGTGACAGGTCTTGCACATATCGCATGCGCAGTACCGTTTGATATTTTTTCGGAAGGCGCTGGATCAGGAGAAGCGCCGCTTTCCCGTCTAAAATATTAAAGAGGCGGCGCGGAGATCCGGAGTGCAACGTCTTTGGCTCAAATCCCTTCTCAAGAAGGACGTCGAGTGAGACGGTCTTGTGCTTTCGATATTCATCCACAATGAGGTTATTGAGGATGTGGTAGAGAAATGCCTTCATAACCACCACCTTGCCGCCCTTTACCAAATATCCCCAGGTTTTTATGAATGTATCCTGTACGAGGTCTTCGCTCATAGCGCGATTGCGCACTTTGAAAAATGCATACAAATGAAGCCCCCTACCGTAGTCGTGGTGTGCACTTGTCAATACCTCCTGTCGTTTTGCCTCCTGTTTTGGAGTCATTACCTATTAGAAGCCGGATATGTCGAGGTTTTATGACACAACTATTACCGCGGCAAGGTAATATATAGGTTATATGGCGCGCGCGGCGGGGATTGCCGTTACACCGAGATTACGATGATGCAATAAGCATCACATAGCGTTGGGTTTATGGCAAGGTGCAATCATTCGGACGTTCGTGCGGCATTATTACCGTGGCAAACGAAACACCGTTGGAATATCAGGGCTTGGCGCGATATGCCGAAGCAATCGTAAACACGCTCCAGGAGCCGTTGCTCATTATTGACAATACTATGAAAGTGTTGTTTGCGAATCCGGCATTCTATGCGAAGTTCCTTGTTTCAGTAAAGGAAACGATCGACCGAGAGATCTATTCTCTGGGAAATGGACAATGGGATATCCCTGATTTCAAAAAAAATCTTGAAGCAATCACCTCCGATAAAGCGACATTCAATAATTATGAGGTGAAGTTGGTATTCCCCGATCTTGGTCCGAGAACCGTATTGTTGAATGCACGACATATCCCCGATGTCACACCGCAAGCGATACTCATCCTCATCGAAGATGTGACCGACAGAAGAGAATCGGAGCACAAGCTGCTGCTTTCCGAAGTACGCTACCGGAAACTTTTTGAGACGGCGAAGGACGGCATTATTCTTATTGATCCCGTGACAGAGAAGATCATCGATGCCAATCCATTCCTGTTGGCGTTGATACGGTATTCCAAAGAGGAGATACTGGGAAAGGAATTGTGGGAGATCGGAGCGGTACAGGATATTTCCTACGCCAAAAAAATGTTCGAGGAATTGCAGGCCACGGGATATGTCCGTTACGAGGACATCCCCATCAAATCCAAAGACGGCCAGGAACACGAAGTGGAATTTGTGAGCAATCGATATCCTATCGACGGTACCGAAATGATCCAATGCAACATCCGCGACATCACCGAACGTAAGGCTGCCGAAAAAAAAGCGGCGATGTATTTGGAAGGGCTCGAAAAATTGAACAAAATGATGACCGGCCGGGAATTGACGATGATCGAGCTAAAAAAGGAGATACAAATCCTTAAGGAAAAATTAAATCCGGCGGAAGGATGAATGCGGAGGATCTGACCACAGAGCTTGAGGATGCCCGTAAGGCCGCTGCCAATCTTTTGGAAGATCTCGACGCGGAGCGCGAGAAGCTGGCAGTCGCAAAAGCAAAGGATGAAGCGATGTTTGCAAGCATCGGTGACGGCCTGATCGCGGTCGATAACGATCGGAAGGTAACGGTCGTAAACCAAGCGGCGGTCGATATGCTTGGCTGGAAAAGGGAGGAGTTGGTCGGCCGGGTGCTTACCGACCTGCCGCTCGAAGATAAAGCCGGAAATTCTATCCCTCTCGAGAAACGGCCGACCACACGCGCGCTTGCCACCGGCGGAGCGCTCAAGGTCTCTTATTATTCCGTGAGGAAAGACAAAACGCGGTTTCCGATCGCGATCACCGCAACGCCGATCATGCTCGATGGAAAAATAACAGGGCTGATAGAGATCATTCGCGACATAACGCGGGAACAGGCGCTCGATAACGAAAAGGATGAATTTATCTCCATCGCTTCCCATCAGATGCGCACGCCGCTCACCGGCATCCAGTGGGTGGTGGAGCGGTTCACTAAAAAAGAGAAGTTGACCACGAAGGGAAAGGAATACTTGGAGGACATCCACACGTCAGCCAAGCAGCTGACCGGGCTCGTCGACCTTCTTTTGAACCTGTCGCGCATCGAGTCCGGGCGGATGGGGATCACGCCGGAGCCGTTAGAGGTCATCGGCTTTATAAAAGATTTTCTTGGCGAGACCATTCCTTTGAGGGACAAGAAGGGGCTGAAGATCTCTTTTGAGGATCACCCGGCGGAGCTTGCGGTGGTGACGGACAAAAGTGCCATACGCAACATCGTGCAGAGTATTATCTCCAACGCGATCGAATACACGGAAGCGGGAGGGAGCATCGATATCGCCGTAACAAAAAACGACCGCACGTTTACGATCGCGGTGCGAGATACCGGTATTGGCATACCACGGGCGGAGCAACCCCATATTTTTGAGAAATTTGTTCGGGCAAGCAACGCGAAACTTTACAAGACCGACGGGACCGGCATCGGTCTTTATATTGCCGCTCAAGCAGTGGACCGTCTTGGCGGAAAGATCTGGTTCGAGTCCGAGGAAAAGAAAGGTTCCCTATTCCACGTTGAGCTGCCGCTGAAATTTATATCCAACGATCCTCCCAAAGCCGGGAATGCTGTAATGTAACTCCCGCGCAAACGGCTTATTTTTCATAGAAACAGATAAAAGGTCGCGCACAATCAATCCATGACCCATGGACGAGCCACAAAAGAAAAAACACGTTCTCTTCGCTGACGATGATCCCGCAACGCGGCGTCTTTTTGGAGCAAAACTTGCCTCCGCCGGGTTCGAGGTTCTCTATGCAAAGGATGGCGACGAAGCGCTCGAGATGGCAACGCGCTTTGTGCCCGACCTCATCGTCACCGACATCGACATGCCGAATACCGACGGCATAAAAGCATCCTTCCGATTACGGGGAGACCCGAGGACAAAGAGCATCCCTATTATTTTCCTCACCAACGCTGATCTTTCCGCAGACGCCGAAAAAGCCATCAAAGAGTTGGGGATGGCGGAATATATGCCGAAAGGCATCGACCTCGCAGAATTTATTGAACGAGTGAAATCGATCGTTCAATAACGCTTATGAACCGCATTAAGAAACTATCGGTACAAACGCTTAATGCGGTTTTAATCTTTTTCGTGGTAGCGATATTTCTCGTGGTGCTTTTTGTCTGCTACTGGTCACTGACCCAGATCGATACCGATGAATATTGGGTGCTTCATTCCTATCAGGTGCAAGGGAAGCTTGATGCTTTGATTTCCGATCTTGAAAACACGGAAACTGGTGAGCGCGGATATATCATAACGGGGCAAACAAGCTTTCTCCAGCCATACACCGACGCCCTTCCAGATGTTGCTATACAATTTCAGGCACTGCAGACGCTCACCGTTGATAACGCGATACAGCAGCAAAGTTTAGCCGCGATGCAACCGCTCATTGCCGCGAAACTTGCGGCTCTCCAAGCTGATATCTCCCTGCGGACGAACGATGGATTCAGCGCGGCACAAGCCGACGTGGCGACGGACAAAGGGAAGCAGATCATGGACTCCATACGGGCAATCGTGGCGAACATGCAAACGGAAGAAGCGAGCTTGTTGCTGGTACGCACGAATGACCTTTCGCACGTGAACGCGATGACGGAGGAAATCGTTATCTGGGGAAGCATTCTCGGATTTTTGATCGCTCTCTTGATAAATTATATTATCTATCGATTCGTGATCGGCGAAGTCGTAAAAAAGCCGCTGCTCGTGAAGGAACAGCAGGAATCCTTCTATGCCCGCAGCCTTCTCGAAGCCAGCCTTGACCCACTGATCACCATCAGTAAAGAAGGAAAGATCACCGACGCGAACGAAGCGATGATCAAGGCCACTGGCGTTCCGCGCAACGAACTTATTGGCACCGAATTTTTAAGCTACTTCACCGATCCGGAAAAAGCGCGCGAGGGGTATGAACAGGTATTCAAGCAAGGGTTCGTCATTGATTACCCCTTGACCATCCAATCGCGCACCCAAAAAAACATTGATGTCCTTTTTAATGCTTCCTTGTATAAAGATGAGAAAGGAAATGTCCTTGGCGTATTTGCCGCCGCGCGCGATTATACAAGGATAAAGAAAGCGAACGAGCTCACCGAACTGGCGAACAAGGAATTGAAATCGCTTGACCTCGCAAAGGATGAGTTTGTCTCCATCGCATCGCACCAATTGCGCACCCCGCTGACCGCCCTCAAGGGATATACCGGCATGCTGCTTGATGGAGATCCCGGACCGATCAACGACAAACAGCGTGAATATCTTGGAGAGATAAAAGATGCGAACGATCGCATGATCGGGCTCATCACCGCACTGCTCAACGTCTCGAGGGTCGACCTCGGAGTATTTATCGTGGAGCCGGAGCCAACGGACCTTACGGTGGTCGCGGAAAGCGTACTGAAAGAACTTCTACCCGGCAGTGACGCCAAAAAATTGCACATGGTCACCGATTTTGAAAAAGATCTTCCGCCACTCAACGCCGACCCAAAGATCACCCGCATGATATTCCAAAACCTGCTCTCCAATGCCATAAAATATACTCCCGCAGAAGGAACCATAACACTCGCAATAAAAAAGGACACCTCCATGATGCTCATTTCGGTTGCCGACACCGGCTACGGAATCCCGGAAGACGTACAGAAAAAAATATTCACAAAAATGTTCCGCGCCGACAACGCGCGCACCAAAGATCCCAACGGCACCGGGCTCGGATTATATATCATCAAAGCGACCATAGAACAAACCGGAGGAAAGATCTGGTTTGAGTCAAAGGAAAATAAAGGGTCGACGTTCTATGTTTCGCTCCCGCTTGAAGGGATGAAGAAAAAAGAAGGTTCAAAAAGACTGGAATGAAAAAAATATTGATCGTTGATGATGAAGCGCCTATTTTGAACGGCATCTCGGACAAATTCACCCACGAAGGGTTTTCCGTGGTCAAGGCGGTCGACGGCAAGGACGGCCTGGATAAAGCACTGCAAGAACACCCCGATTTTATCCTGCTCGACAACCTTATGCCGAATGCCGACGGATTTTATCTCCTCGAAAATCTTCGCAAGGATGATTGGGGTAAAAGTGCCCGCGTCATCATGTGGAGCAACTCGCACGACTCCCGAACGATCGCCCGGGCGAAACTACTTGGGATCTTGGATTTTATGATCAAAAGTGATTGGGAATATCGGGATGTGGTAAAGAAGGTAAATAATTTTCTTGGCGTATAGGGCTGTAATAATTCAACCTGAAAAACGGCTTTTATAGCATGCCAAGAAACAAAATACTTCTCGTAGAAGACGACGCGGTACTCGCCAAGGTGCTGTACGAGGAACTTTCCGATGCCGACTTTGAGGTGTTTCAAGCATACGATGGCGAATTGGGGTTGCGCATGGCGTTCGAAAAAATGCCGGGCTTGATCTTATTGGATGTTCTTTTGCCGAAGAAGAACGGATTTGAGGTTTTAGAAGCAATAAAAAAATCTCCCGAGGCGAACCAGATCCCCGTCATTTTACTCACCATGCTTGGCAGCGATGAAGATATAAAAAAGGGGCTACAGCTGGGAGCGAGCGATTATATTGTAAAGTCCCAGCACGCCCTTCCCGAGATCGTGGAGAAAGTGAAGGCATTTTTTGCCAAAGAACAGTCTGTCGTTCCCCAGCCAAATGCATGAGCAGCACGAAAAAAATAACGGTGATTCTTACTGTCGTCGCTTTTTTAATGGGAGTGACCGCAGCCCGTGCCGCGACGTATAGCACGGGCTTTGAGAATTTCACCCCGGGGGATGTTGATGGCCAAGACGGATGGACAAGCGGATTCATCGGACAGGGTGGGGCGACCACCGCGTTGTTTGACGTAAAGATCGTTTTGAACACCTACGGCTACGCGAGTTTCGGAACCCAAAGCTTGCGCATTTCAAATGCCACCACTTCGAGCGCGTTCGGCGATCAGACATTTTCCGCTTCCCTTGCGGACGAAGCCGGAGAAACGGATGCGGCTACCAGCACGTATTCCGGCGGCGTACGTCAGCCATACTTTGAAGCGCAATGGGATTTTGCCTCGGCCGTGCCTGGAGCGTATCAGCCGGGCCTCTCGGTGGTCGCGAGCGCAGACCCGGGCAACGGCTCACGCATGACGTGGCTTCAAATGGAGGATACCCCAACGGGACTCCAGCTTAATTTCAACGATTACGAAATTGCGGTAGCAAACTTTGTGCAAACTACCATCGCCTCGAACATCGACCGGACGGTGCCGCATACCGTAAAAATGACCATCCAATTCGTCGATGGCCCTTCGAATGATATCGTAAAAATTTATTTGGACGGAGCGCTTATCCATACCGGCACCACGTGGGAGGACTACAGCCGCTCGGTGGGCAGCGAACCAAGTCCGGTCGATTCGATCATGTTTCGCGTGGCGGGCACCGCCGCTCCGGCAACCGCAGGAAAGGGATTTCTCATCGACAATTTTAGTGAATATAGCGGGCCGGTCCCTGCCACTCCTCCCCCGACCGTCGATTCTTTTGCCTATCGGTACACCGATGCCACCGGCGTCTCTGCCACGGGCCTCCTTACGGGCACGTTGACCGCTCCCGGCGAATATACCCTCACGAGCGGGACCGTCACACTCACCGGCGCTCCGCCCTGCACAAACTGCGGCGCCCTATCGGGGCCACTCGACGGAACCGGAATTCTCGTCTCTCCCCCACCACAGCCCTTCCAAGTTGGCAGAGGAACGGAATTGATCGGCCTCGACAACTTGTTTTTTCCTGACACCGACCCTCAGCTCGATACGAATGGCGGCCTTTCGTTTCGGATGAATTCAGGTCTCGGCATCGGCATCGGGGGCAACGGCCCCGATAATTATTGGATCTTTGGTGGTAACTGGTCGCTGAATAATAATAACGGTATTTTTATCGCGACGCCGATACAAAAAGCGACAAAATTCGTCTTTGTAAACAATACATCAAGCGTGATCGCCGGTAACGATACGACGTTCAATATTGAGGCGGTTGATGCTTCCGGCACCATAGACCCTTCATTTGAACAAGGGGTGACGCTCACCGTGAGCGGCTCGGGAAGTGGCGGAGGGCTGGTGTCGATCATCAATGGAATGGGAACTTCCACCATAAGCGATCGCACCGCGGAAACCGTGGTGCTCGGTCTTCAAGATTCCCAATCAACCACTCTCAACGTAAGTTCGACAGCGAGCGTGACGTTTGTGCCCGGACCCGTCACGCAATTTATCCTCGATCACCCTGGGAATATGAATGAGAACACGCGACTTGGGTATGCGCTCGGCCGGGAAGATCAATTTGGAAATTTCGTTTCGGCGAGTGCGACCATCGCATCCTTATATTCAAATGCGACCAGCCCCGATGCGGCGTTTTTTGACGCGGCAATCGGCGGGAATCAAATAACGTCAACCACCATCTTCGACGGAAGCACATCAACCTTGTTCTGGTATTACGACGACCTGCTGGGATCCCGCACGATCACCGCCTCGGATAATTCCACTGCTCCCGATGGAGCCACCGGGATCGCCGATGCAAGCGACACATTCGTAGTCGCTCCGGGAGCGGTAAAATTCATGTTTGGAAATATTCCCACAAGCACCACGGTGGGCATCCCCGTGACGCTCAACGTATATACGGTGGATTCATCGAATACCATCTATCCCTCGTTCGACGGCGGTGTTACCGTCACAACCTCAGGCTCGGCCACCGGGGGCGGACTCGTTGCGATCGTGAATGGCGTCGGCACGACGACGGTCGCGGATGCGACAGCGGAAACCGTCGCGCTCGGCTTTCGCGATACGGAGAACACCGGCCTCGGCGCGGTAGCGACCGCGCAGATCACGATCAATGCGCTGCCGCTCGCGCCAAGCATCCCCTCTTTCCCTTTGGCAGGAGGAGGACCGACTTCGTCGGGCCCTACCTCCGGCATCGAGCCCGGCATCGTGCTCACATTCTCCGGCATGGCATATCCCGGCGCATCGGTCATGGTCATTCGCAAAGATATCGGAACTGTGGCCGCACCGACAACGCAAGCAATCCCCACAGCCGCCGA
>Ga0302140_10001662_pt1 | contig 29084 bp, 29 predicted proteins | sample I_Bog_E1_1_FD_202095 | JGI IMG/M metagenome (GOLD analysis project Ga0302140, IMG submission 202095) | Peat permafrost microbial communities from Stordalen Mire near Abisko, Sweden - I_Bog_E1_1 | ecosystem: Environmental > Terrestrial > Soil > Wetlands > Peat | place: Sweden: Abisko, Stordalen... | reverse complement strand
TGAGCCACACGCATATCGGGGTCTCCTACCTATAAGATGACCCTCGATACATAAACGATTCTATTAGTGAGACATACCACTAGCTTCTGAGTGGGACAGATTATCCGGGCGCATCACGCGACCTTTCTTTTACATGTCTCTTGGTAAGAAAAGATCAGGCACTCTAGCCCGTCAAACATTTCAATTTGGCCCAAGTAAAGACTGCGGCCAATCAGCACTGAAAAGACAGACCCAAATTCTCCATCTTGTCTATTGCTTACTTGTCTGTTCTAGAAAGCTAGAACTCGCGATTATCATGTCTCGTCCATCACCATTTAGGACCGCATGTGTCGCCGTGATTGCAGTCAATGTACCGCTCTGGCCCGCGACCTCCAATGTCTTGCGGACGACCAGAACCTCGCGCGCATAAAATCTACGCGCTCGATGGGGCCCGCGAAATGGCGAACATTCTTGATGGCGGATGCAATTTTGGCGAGGCACTATTGCGATTTCATTCCTTAAACGAGATGCGTATCAACCAGCGACTGGCTTTGACTAGCAGTAAAGGCGGGGCCACCGAGAGGTAAGCGAACAACAAAGGTTGTGCCCTTTCCTTCTTCGGTCTCGAAGTGGATTGTTCCGCCGTGTTTGTCGACAACCACCGAGCGTGAAATGGCCAGTCCCTGGCCGGTTCCTTTGCCGATTTCTTTGGTGGTGAAGAAGGGATCGAAGATACGAGTTTGTATCTTTTCCGGAATGCCCGAGCCGTTGTCGTGGATTCGAATTTCAGCCCACCCCTGATAGATCAGAGTTCGCACGGTTATCCTTCCCTTTTCCCGAGCACTCTTTTTATTGGCTTCTGCAATTGCCTGGGCGGCGTTAACGATCAGGTTCAGAATCATCTGATTGAATTCGCCGGGTTGGCACAGGATCAGCGGCAAGGATGAATCGAAGTCAGTTTCCAGCTCAGCCACGTATTTCCACTCGTTCCGCGCCACGGTGATCGTGCTATCGATGGCGTGGTTCAGGTCAAGGAGGACCTTCTCCTTTGTGTCGGGATGGGAGAACTCTTTCATCGCGCTCACGAGTGTAGACACTCGGGTCACACCTTCAAGGGTCTGTTCGATGGCCCTGGGAATCTCCTCAAGCAAATAAGGAGCATCGATGAGCGCGGCCGCTGCCGTGACTCGCTGGATGGTTTCGCTGGACAATGCATCGCTCTTGGCTGCCGATAACAGCTCATCATAATCTGCCAAGAGTTTCCTAAGGTCCTGGAATGAGTCTTTTAGGAAGCGCACGTTGTCGCCGATGAATTGCGTCGGCGTATTGATTTCATGCGCGATTCCGGCAGCAAGCTGGCCCACCGACTCCAGTTTCTGGGCCTGAAGAAGCTGGGCTCGCAACTGTTTGCGTTCGGTGATGTCTTCGCACATGCCCTCATAGCGGACCACAACGCCGTTTTCGAGAACGGCACGACCGCTAAGAGCGATCCAGACAGTGCAGCCATCCTGGCGAAGGACCTCACATTCCATACTGAGGATGCTTCCCAGCCGATCCGTCCCCTGCATGAACTCTTCGTGACGCTTGGGGTCGAGGCATAGCTGCCGGGAAATGTCGGTAACGCCCGCGATCATCTCCTCCGGAGATTTGTATCCGAAGATGCGGGCCATGGCTGAGTTCACGCTCAGGAATCGGCCATTGGGCGTACTTTGAAAGATGCCGACGATTGCCTCGTCAAATATGCCGCGATACTTTTGTTCCGCTTCGCGAAGAGCGTTATTGATTGTCTCGTTTCTGTGCAGTGCGGCTTCCAATTCCTCAGTACGACGGCGTACCTGCTCCTCAAGCATGATGGCTGTTTGGAACAGGCCGAAGTCGGAGGACTGGGCGTTGGCACTTCGCTCAGCACGGTCCATCAGAGACTTGATGATCTTATTCAGGCGGGCGATCTCGCACTGAGTCTGTTCGTGCGGGTTTGAGGTTAACGCGCGGTCAGGCATTCTCCACGTCCGAGGAAATTGCGCCGATGGCGACCCCGCTGAGGGTCTGGTTGATATGGACGCCGCGGAACTGCTCACCGTACGTATTGAAGCCTACTAAATTGTTACTTTGGAAAATACGACTAACGCGGTCTTCCAGGCAGTTATGAACGACCTCTAACCGCCGGAGAATACAGTCGAAACCGAGAACCAATTGCGGTGGTCCAATTTCGGCAGCAATACCGTCAAACGCCTGCTCCAGATTCTCGACTAGGTTGACACCACGCGCAACGCGAAGAACCAAACCTTCTTCGATGGCGCAGAAGAAAGTCATGCTGCCGTCGGGGTTCACTCCCTGGATGGATCGAACATAGTTACTGCCGTCGATGAGAACCACCACAGGCGAAGCGGCGAAGCACGCGGGGTCGATATCTTGCACGTCCAATCCCAAAAGTCGCGCGTACTCCTGGGCTGCCGGCAATCCATTGATTTCAATTACTGCGCGTTTATCGGTATCGGCTCCGGTGATAACCAATCTAGTGTCGGTGGGTATAAAGTGCTGGGTTTTGAATACCTTGAAGAGCAGAGGCGTGGAGACCAGAGTGAGAACGGCGCTATCGGATCGAAAGGTGCCATCGGCAAATACGTACGTTTTCCCAAAGCGGAGGCCATCAGCCGCCGACCCACCAACCAGCGGGATTTTGCCGAGGGCACTTTGAAACACGCGAGATACCGGTTCCTCGCGGACGGAGAGGCCGTCAATGAGCAAGAACGCGAAAGTGTCAAGTGAGCTTGTTTGCGGCGTTCTCTCCTCAAGCTCGTGCAACAGTTGCTTGCACAACAACTGGCCCTCAGAGACTTCAGATCGCTGCAAGTTGTCGAGGTGGCCGGAGACGGCGGTGCATGCGTCAGAGGCAAAGCTTACTCCTGCGAGGCTGTGTTCCCGGTAACCGCCCGGTCCGATTTCCCCTGCCGTGGTGCACCCGACAACGTTGACACCCTCAAACAAACGGTTGAACTCCGCGCCCAGAACATCGAGGTCGTACTCGGAGGAACAGAAGAAGATGACGAGCGCCATGTTCGGCTGCGTTACCGACAAGTGGAACTGCTGTGCAGCCTCGCGGGAATCCGTGGCAGAGGAGTGGGCCAATCGAATGGTCTGTCGCATTTCAGGTGGGCCTCCATTTCAGTGACTCGTCTCGCGCGGTCCTGTGCTTCCGTGGAGGCAAAAGGCGGTGACGTCGATCGGCAGCCCCCACAATCGATAACCCCGACGGCAACGTAAAGGGCATTTCGATCATTTGTCGATCTTGCGCAAACGGGAGCGACTTCGATCTTAAAGATATATCGGCACAATGCGCGGATTGATTCATCTGGCAAAACCAAGCCGAGGTCAGGCTTCTGCTATTCAAACACGGCCGAACACCCGTTTGCTGCTTCGGGCCAGCGCCCGGCTCGACTCTCGGCGGATCTTTTGCAATTAAGAATCGCCCAAGAATAAATAGAAGGTCATGACCCCGTTTTCCGAGATTCATCGCGTTAACCGGTGAAGGCTGCAATCAAGGTCAGCCCACCAACACGAAAACGAGGAGACAGACATGAAAACCACAAGGATTTCCCAAATCAACGCAAAGCAGGCCATCACCATGCGCACATTGGGTTTTGTATGCCTTGGTGCGGCGCTTTGCACGGTAACGGCGTTTGCTCAGCTTTCAACGGGACAAGCAAATCCCGCAGAAGAAGCAATCGGCGAACCAAGCACGTCGCCTGTCGCTTACGTTTACGTTGGCGGAGGCGATATCACAGCCTATTCCGCTGCGTCCAATGGCAAGCTCACACCGATTCCTGGATCGCCCTTCCCGGCCTCTGTCGTTTACCTGGCTGGAGCTGGCAAATTTCTTTTCGCTGCGACGGAGAGCTCAACCGATATCGAAACATACGCAATCGAGTCGAATGGCGCTTTGCACTTTGTGGCTTCGGAGAACGCGGTCTCGGCCGACGGTGGTTGTGGCTCAGCAGGAACGATCTTCACCGACCACACCGGCGAGACTTTATATGACATGGCGTATGGTGGGTTTCAATGTTCGAACGATACCTATGAGGAATTCAGCATCAACCAGAGCACCGGCAAACTCACCTATTTGGGCCTTGGCGGGGACAACAACCAGATCAATGGGAGCCTCAGGTTCACGGGGAACGATCTCTTTGCTTACTCAGCCTACTGCTATCGCAACGACACGTCCATCTTCGGCTTCAAACGCAACGGTAATGGGAAATTGACTGAGTTGCAGATGAATCCCCCTGTCCCCGACGCGCCTGAGAACGATCAATACTGCCCATTGGTTGCTGAGCCCGATCCGTTCGGTCATCTGGCTGTGTCGATGCAGGCGTTCAACCCTGAAAGCGAGGTGGATTTCGGGCCGATTCTTCTTGCCACGTACACCGTAAGCAGTTCCGGAAACCTGACCACCAGCAGCACGACCAAGAACATGCCGGCGGTCGACGTTGGGGGGAATATCAACGCAATGACTTCGTCCCCTTCCGGAAATCTTCTGGCGGTAGCCGGGACGGTCGGGCTGCAGGTCTTCCATTTCAATGGAGCCAACCCAATCACCCACTACACGGGACCGCTTACTTCGGCGGATGTGAATCAAGTCTTCTGGGATAACAACAATCATCTCTATGCGATGAGTGCCACCGCCAACAAGCTGTGGGTTTTCACGGTGACGCCCACCGGTTACAGCCAGGCGCCGGGCTCGCCATACTCGATAGACTCTCCGCAAGATCTGCGGGTTATGCCGCTTGCACAATAGGTTTGTAGGACTGCGCTGGAAATAGAGAGCCGCTGGGAACCCGCTCTTCGCGTCCGAGGCACCATCGAGCGTTGCAGTATCAAGGTTCTGGGAGTATAACCGGCATCCATGAAAGTCATTATCAAGAAAAGGCACGAGTTTCCTGGGCGCACTCGGGAGAGCGCGCATTCCGCCTTATGGGGTCATTCGCCTGCGCACTTATGCCTCTCGGCTGGTGGTCCCTGCATCAAACCGGATATTTGGAAAAAACTGTCCAATCTCCGAATAGACCCTCGCGACCCGGACAGAAGAAAACCGTTCCTCCGATGAAGAAAAACAGATTCAAGGCGGTCCAGAACCCGCAGGTTTGAAATGGAGCTGGCAGACCGACGCTGGTATGATTTTGCTGGCAGCGGTGTGCTCCAAGCTGGGCTTGAACTGAGCCTCGCAGCTTAGTTCGGTCCTCTCTGGGGATACCCCAGGGGAACGTGAATAACCTGGCATTCGTCGCGTGAGCGTCGCTGCGCGACTGCGCAGATCAGCTCACTCAAGGCTAGACTCGTTGGAGCATTTCGCTGCCTTTCGCCAATGCCCAACTCATCGTTCTATTCCGCTTTAGCCAGATCGATCGCTGCCGGGGAGCCGGCGGCGGAGCCAATCTTGACTCGTGCGAGCCGCACGCTGGGCCGGAATTGGCGATGGTTGAGACCGCTGACTCGCAGGTACCTGGAGGCCTTTGGTCCCGAAACGCGGCCGACGCAAAAGGATGTAGTTGCGTTTCTGATCACGGATGCTGGTCTGAAGGCTGCACTGCGACGACACGGGAGCCAGGTGCGGATTGCGGAGTGGCTGCACGAGCCGGCCCAGATGAGGCCGGTAGAGGCGGCTCGAAAATGGAAGATTCCCGAAATCGAGTCAGCAAACGCACTTGCCGAATGGTTGCAATTGAGCGCGAGTGAGCTGGGGTGGTTTGCTGACCTAAAGATGTTGGCGGCAAGGCTTGGGAAAGAGGAACTGGAAGGGGCGTTAGGCCACTACCACTATCGAATTCTGGCCAAGGAGGGCGGTAGCGTTCGGCTGATCGAAGCTCCTAAGCAGCGTCTGAAAGAGATGCAAGGAAGGATTCTAACCGGGATTCTCGAAAATATACCAGTGCATCCCGCGGTGCATGGGTTTCGAAAGGGACGCTCGATCAAAACCTTTGCGGCGCCGCATGTAAGGCAGCGGGTTGTCCTGCGAATGGATTTACAAGATTTCTTTCCCTCACTGCGAGACGGAAGGGTGAAGGCGATGTTTCGAATGGCAGGTTATCCAGAGCTTGTTGCCAAACTTCTGGGTGGACTCTGCACAAACGCCGCACCGCGGAGCTTGTGGCGAAAGGTAGGCGTAGCTCGTGACGTACCGAGGATGAATGATGCGAGCGATTTGTATTCCAGGTCTCATTTGCCGCAGGGAGCACCAAGTTCACCTGCGCTCGCAAACATCTGTGCCTATCGTATGGATTGCCGATTGGCTGGCCTCGCGGAATCGGCAGGCGCTGTTTATACGCGATACGCAGACGATTTGGCGTTTTCTGGAGGTGAGAAATTCGAGCGAAGTGCAGAAGGATTTGCGATACACGCTGCGGCGATTCTGATGGAGGAAGGATTCACCGTGAACCATCGAAAGACACGCGTCATGAAGCGGGGAGTGCGACAGTATCTTGCAGGGCTGGTTACAAATGACCGAATCAACGTCGTGCGCGAAGATTTCGACCGATTGAAAGCGACACTCACTAACTGCGTTCATTACGGTGCAGAGAGCCAGAATCGTGAGAACCACGGCGCGTTTCGATCTCATCTGGAGGGCAGAGTAGGATTCGTGGAAGCTGTGAATCCTGCAAAAGGCGCGCGGCTGCGCAGGATACTTGAAAAGATTCGATGGTAGAAGGTTGGCTAACGGTCCATCCGTCGAAAAATTTCGTATGGCTTGGATTACGGCTATCCGGACACGACCCGGCAGTTCGCCTTTCCTTCGCCTGCGGCGGCTCACATTTGGGATCGTGTCCGGTTTGCGCACGATCCACCCAGAACTAGAAACCTGCCAGCGAACTCTATAGGCGTATGCATTGGCCTAAAGGCAACGGTTAAGCATCGAGGCCCATCTCATCCAAACCCAACAACCGCCGTTAGCATCCAAAGAATCGGGTGCAGTCTCTTCTCTGACTGCAAAAGGGAGACAGCGATGGTGGAATTGAACGTACGAATTGTTGACGAGGCAGAAAACATATACGACTGGTTCTCCGGACCGGCTTCCGAGTGCCCACCGATTCCTCGGCCTGGCGATCTCGTCGGCTGTGGCGCGGGAATGGGCACCGTTCATCGCGTTGAACACGACGTGAATGAAAACGGAGCCATCGGCGGTTCCGGTCCAGACGAGTTGAACAAGCGCTACGCAATCCTGATCCGCGTCAAACCAGGCCAGCGGCCTGACCAGTGACGGCGGGTTGGACGCTTATCCCGGACGCGCCCCGAAAATGCGGTTCTGTCCGGATAGGCCACATAAACCAGGCACAGCCCAATTACCTGGACCCTGCGGCGTTTTTAAGGAGGTATCCCACGGCGGCAACTAAAAGCGATTTGTTAGAGCGAATTTCGAGGTTTCACCCGACAAGAGCTTTACTCTGCTCGCAGCATAATGATTGGATCGGACAGCGATGCGCGTCGCGCAGGCAAATACGATGCAATCATTGCGACCGTCAACACAAGAACAACAACGCCGGACAAGATTATGGGATCAGTTGGGCTCACTCCATAGATCAGGCTTTGAAACACGTGCCTGAGGCTAACGGCGAGCACGACTCCCATGACCGTTCCAATGACCGCCAGTCTGGCGCTCTGCGCAAGGACCATGCGGAGTAAAGCCATCCGTTGTGCGCCAAGTGCCAGCCGCAGAGCAAACTCCTGAGTGCGCTGGCTGACGGTGTATGCAATTACGCCATAGGCTCCGATTGCGGCCAGCAACATGGCCAAGCCGGCAAACAGTCCCACCAGTACGAATGTAAAGCGCTGCGTTGAAACCGATGAACCGACCACGCTTTCCATTAGTTTTACGTCTGCAACAGCCAATGTGGGATCAAGCCGATGTACCGTGTTTCGCAGTCCATCGATGGCTTGCCTGGGGTCGGAGCTGGTGCGAATCGCAATCGACATGTCTCGTTCGGATCTTTGGAACTCCGACCACCAGAAGGCAGGCTCTGCAGCGGAACTATTGGGCTGATCCTTGACATCCCCCACGACTCCGACAATTGTCATCCAATCGGAGTCCTTCTTCGGCGCATCCTCGAAACTCATTCGCTTTCCGAGAACATCCTCATGCGGCCAATAGCGCTCCGCCATTGTCCGGTTGATGATCAGCGTCGTGGGCGCATCTTTCTTATCGGCCTGGGTAAAGAACCGGCCCTCCAGAAGCGCGATTCCCATCGCGTTGAAATAGCTCGGCGTCGCCATGTGGTAGCGGGCGTGAAATTGCTGATGCGGCGTCGGTTGTTTGCCCTCAATGGTGAACCCGCCTGCATTCTCGTCGTACCCTGACCATGGCAAGTCGCTGCCTGCGCCGGCACTCACTACGCCCGGTAGCGCATCCAGACTCGTTCCAAGCCGGTCATAAAACTGCGCAGTTTGCTCTCCCGACTTATATTGCGCGTGCGGCAGCGATAGACTCGCCGTCAGCAAGTGGTCCTGACGGAACCCAGGGTCGACATGAATCAGGTTGAGAAACGTACGCAGCATCAGACCCGCGCCAATGAGAAGAACGCTCGCCAGGCCCACCTCTGCAATCACCAGCGCGCTGCGCAGTTGGCCCTGGTTTCGTCCAGCTGTCGTGGTCCGGCCAGCTTTTTGAAGACCCTGACTTGGATCGGTCCGCGAAGCTTGCAGTGCAGGAGCCAGACCGAACAGAATCCCTGTCATCAGGCTGACGAGAAGAGTGAATGCCAAGACCGGTCCGCTCACGTGAATGTCGTGCGCGCGAGGAAAGTCCGCAGGAAGCAGGGATACGAGGGCTCTAACTCCGCCAAATGCCAGAGCAAGTCCCAGCGCTCCTCCTGCGATGGAAATGAGAAGGCTCTCAGTCAGAAGCTGGCGCACGACGCGTGCGCGCGGAGCACCCATGGCAAGGCGCACGGCGATCTCACGCAGACGCGCCGAGGCCCTCACCATGAGAAGATTTGCGGCGTTCGCACATGCGATCAGCAACACCATGCCGACCGCCCCGAGAAGCACCATCAGCAATTGGCGGTTTGCACCGACGATCTCCGTGGCCAGCGGCACTATCAGAACCGACCAGCCCGAGCCATCTCCCCCATGCTCGCGCGAAATCTGCGCCATGATCGCGTTCATCTCCGCACGCGCACGTTCCGCGCTTACGCCGTCCTTGAGGCGTCCTATGCCCTCGATGAAGTGCGACCCGCGGTTGTTGGAATTCCCGGCGAACGAAAATGGCCACCAAACATCCACACTCTCGCCATACGCGACAGAATGGTACTCATTGCCGGGATGTTCAGTGCCCGCCGGCATCACACCTATCACTGTGAACGGCTGCATATTCATCGTGATGCTTCTGCCAACGATGTTCCGGTCCGCACCGAATCGAGTACGCCACACCCGGTCACTAAGAACTACTTGAAGCCCATTCCCCGGAATCTCCGCTTGAAAGTCAAACTCGCGCCCCAGTTCTGGCTGCAAACCTAGAACGCGAAAATATCCCGAGGTCACGCCGAATCCGTTCAGCCGCACCGGTTCGCCCCCATCAGAGAGTTGAACGTCCCCGCGTGTGAAGGCCGCCATCGAGTCGAACGAATGGTTGCGCGCCCTGAAGTCCAGGAAGTCAAACGGGTTGAGAGGGAACTTCGGATAGTCTTGGCTGGAAAGAAATATCCGAGCCAGTCGTTCCGGTTGCGAATAGGGCAGCTTCTCCAGCACGACTCCGTTGATCACGCTGAAGATCGCACTGTTGGCTCCGATGCTGAGCGCCAAAGTTAAGATCATGACTATTGCAAAGGTTGGGTGAGCCCAGAGCTGTCGAGTTGCATATCTCGTGTCTTGCAGGGTTAACTCAAGGAACTGTGTTCCACGCGCCTCCCGGCAGTCCTCTTTCACCATCTCGTGGCCCCCAAACGCCAGCCGAGCGTTTCGCTTCGCCTCTTCTTCTGTCATTCCCAATCTCCTGTTCTTATCAACCTGACAAGCGAAGTGAAATCGAAGTTCCTCTTCCAGCTCATCTTCCAGGGCACCGTGGCGAAACAACGCACGTGCACGATAACGCAGGTCATCCAGCATGACTATGTCACGCTCCTTCCAAGACCTGAGCGACGGCCACGGTCAGCTTGTGCCAAGCCTCGGTCTCGAACTCAAGTTGCTTCTCGCCAACCCGCGTGAGTTCGTAAAACTTCGCGCGCCGATTGTTCTCCGAACTTCCCCATCGCGCCTTAATCAATCCTCGCCGTTCAAGTCGATGCAGAGCTGGATAGAGCGATCCCTGCTGGATGGTCAGCACTTCACTCGAAACTTGTTGAACACGCTCCGAAATGGCCCACCCGTGCTGGGGGCCGGTCAACAGCGTTCTCAAAATCAACAGATCCAATGTTCCTTGGGGCAGCTCAATTCGGCCAGTCATCCGTTTACCTTGTACTTCTACAGGAGAATAGGACATCTTTTGTAGAAGTGCAAGGGGGAAAACGAAGAGCAACTCCGAAGCGTTCTGTATCGGAAGGAATATCGTTTGAATTGGAAATTTCTCTCTACGTAGCACAATCGGTAACAAGTCGGCTTCTCGAACGTTTCCTCGGCAAAGCCAACATTCCGGTCGGATAACGGGCTACTCGCACCTTACCTCCAAAACGGAGGGGCCACCGGAATTCCAGGGCTAAAATTAGCCTGAGGTGCAAGTTGCCCACCATACACTCACAATTCAGATTCTCGACAACAATATCCAAATTCGACGTCCACGGGAGCCGCGCGCCTTCACTAACTTCGCCCCGCCACGCTATACCCCTTTGAGCGTTGGCGCGGGCGGCCTCGGCATTGGGTTTGGAACGGAGGGTCGTCAGCACCTGCTCAAATTGCTCGATTGTGACTTTTTGGGCAGAGAAGGCCGGCATTGCAGAACCAGCTCGAACGATAATCAATGCAAACTTGCGTATGATCGTGCTCCCTGGGCAGACTTCAACTCCCGCGTGAGTTTCGCACCATAGGGGAAGGCTGGCGGTAGATTGCGACCTGCCAGCCTTTCATTGATTTGACCTGTTGGATGAGATGCGTTTAGGCCAATCTGCATCTCGCCGGGACCGCCAGGGCAAGAAGCGAACTACTTCCCCGTCCCGATGGCCGATGCAGGAATTGTCACCGAGCCCATTCGTCCGGAGTTCTCGTCCAGAACCACAATGCGCACAGAGCCAACACCGGCTCCCGCCTCCACTACCTGGTTGAAAGGAATGCCCTCGCGCAGATACTGCTGGTAGGTTGCGGGCTTCAGATGCAGCCCCATCGTCTGCCCCGTCACGCGGGCCTTAGTGCCGGAAACCTCACGCTGCACTACGTAGACGTCCAGCCTGTCCGTCCAGAACGCATCTTTCTGCGCAATCTCCAGGTCAGCAGCCGCAATGTCGAGCTTCACCGTGTGACCATTCGATCCAGGCAGGGCATCGGCAGTAAGCCCGATTCCGGTAGCGTCTTCCGGCTCGATCACCGCATCGCGGAAACGGTCTTTGAGGGTGGTCGACCCCTGGCGGTAGAAGAACCCGGTGCGGTAGCGCAGGCTGACGTCTTTACGGCCTGGGACTCTGACGGTGATCAGGTGGTATTTGCCATCCGCCATAAGCGCCGGGGTGAAGCTGAGCAGATAGGTGGCCCGGCCATCGGCCGCCACGCTCTTGAACTCGGAGACAATGTCGCTGGCGCGGCGAAAGACACGACCACCGGTTGCATCGGCGAGCTCCCGGTAAGCGCCCTGGATCGGGTGCAGGTCCTGTTGCATTTGCGCCTTCGCGCGCCCTGGGTGCAGGTCGCTCTGGCAAGAGTTGATGTCTCCGCCAGCGCTAAGCTCTTCACCCGCTCCGGCCCTTGTGCCGCCGGGGCTACTGACTAAGCCGCAGCCACCTACCTGGTTTGCAGTGCCCGACGGGTTGATCGCGACATTCCGCGTACCAATGCTCGCGTCAATCCCACCCGCTTCAAGCCGCGAGACATCCATCGGATACACGCTCACATGCGCGTCGTTCATCGCCTCTTGTGCACGAAGAACCGAGGATTCAGTTATACGTTGCCCTTTGTCAATGTTGATCGACCCGTAGGTCCAGTCGGCCAGCACGTTGTCGCTGGCGATCCATACCAGGCTCTTGTGTCCGGAAACCGCACCAAGATGACGAGCCACGTCAGCCATGACGCCGAATACGTCGCGTCCGGGATTATCCCCGAGTGTCCGCAACTTCGGGTCGAGAGCCTGCTCGTTACTCGTAGCATCGATCTGGTTGTTTCCGTTCACGTTCAGCAGGTCTTCAGTATTGTGCACGTAATCCATGCTTTGGCGATTCCGTGCCTCCTGCTCCTGACCGAGCGAAATACTTTGTGCGCTGGGTGTCCATTTTGCCAATGTTGTGGACACTAGTGCATGGTCCGTAGTGCCGTCCTGCAATACCCGGAATCCACCAGGCCGCATAACGTAGAGCGCCACCCGCTCGCCCTCGTGCATGCCGTTGAGGAAAGTGCGCATCTGTTCGCGCACATTCGATAGATCGTCGAACGAGAGATTACTATCAATCAGCAGGATGATGGTGTTGCCCTGCTGATCGTGGCTCGCGGCTTTCACCGGCCCCATCGTGCGGTTTGAGTAGCTGTGCTCTTCGGCTGGCGAAGGAGTTGCTGAGGATAATGAAGTCGGCGAAGCCGCAGCCACGGGCGCACCGTCTTCGGCTTGCGCGAACGAGCGCAGTTCCACCTTGTGTCCCTCGTCGTAGATCTCCAGGTCTTCCGGCTTGAGATTAGTGATCGGGTGGCCTTTCTTGTCGAAAGCAACCAGCGGCAAATCGACCAGGCGGGCGCTCAGGCGCAGCGTGACGGCCGAGTCGGCTCCGGTTTGGGCCAGCGCGGGCGCGTCGGGAACACCGGTTGTATTCGATACGTAGATCTCGGGAACCGACGGCTCCGGCGAAGCTCCGATACCCCCACCGGAAGAAGGCATGACCGTGACAACATTCGTCCCTGGCGGTGGCAATGCGGCCATCGTACTGGCGTCCACCTCGGTATCTTCCGACGGCTTCATGATCTCCGGGTGAGGAGCAATGGCTCCATTCGAAGAATCGGCCCCAGGCGCAGTGGCCAGACGGTTCGCTAAGGCTACGTTATTTGGGACGATGACTTTAGAATCGGTCGCGAAGAGGTGATACTCGCGGAAAGCCACATCGTTCAGTAGCAGTTGCCGCGGGCTCTGGGCGATGGCGTTGAGACTGGCTTTCTGCAGTGTAGGCGGCGGTGCTCCTGAGCGCAACGGTGGCGGAGCGAGCGCGCTGTGCATCGTCTTCAAGTCGGGAGTCTGAGCCAGCGCAATGCCGCGGACAGGCAGGAAGTAGGTCTGGCCGCCAATCGCCACAGGTCCGTATTCAACCGCAATATCCGCCCGCCCAATCGGGTTAGTGGAATCGATGTCCGCCAGCGCAGTGAGCCGTAGGATGGTCCCCGAGTCCGGATCCAGCGTGATTTCCCCGTGATACCCAACCCGCTCCGTGACCACGCTGATTTCGAAGCCGTATGCCTCCGAGACGCAGCAGAAGCGCACATCGTAATGGGACTTGTCTTTGGGGACGGCATAATCGAAGACTGCCTCCGGTCCACCGGCGCTCAGTTCCCAGTGACTCCACATCAGTTTGCTATGCGCGGCATCAATGAGCACGGTCCCCAGAATTGGGCCAAACTCGCCCCACGTAGTCAACCCTCTGTCAGGTGCCTGAGCCTTCTTGTCTTTGCCGGTGCCGGCGTCCACAAATTCCCGCCCATCGCGATAAAGAACAGTGACTCTGGTCTTGCTGTCCTCGTGCAGAGGATCGTCCCCGGCCTCGATCGCCTGATATTGCGATGGCCGCGATTCAAATCGCATGGTGTCTCGCGCGGCAAACAGATTTGGCAGAAGAGGAAGAGTCTTGCCCAGGTACTGCACTGTCATCGCCATCATGCGCCGCTGCGTGGCTGCGTCGGGCGTCGCGGTAGCCGGAATATCGGCGGCTGGCGGCTCGAGAAATGCTGCCGTATCCGCAAGTGCGATCAACGCCTGCTGCGATCGCTCCCCAGGCATGCTGACCTTGAGTTGTTCGAGCTTTGCGGAGTTTAGCCGCTCCGTTAGTTCGAGCCCGGCGATCTGCTTGCCCAGATCGGCACCCGGATTGGCCCTGGAGGCAGACAGAATCTTCTCCAACTGCTCCACTGTTACTCGGTTGGCGGCAAAAGCCGGCAGCGCAATGCCGGCCTGAACCAAAAAGATCAGAACGAACCAGAGTGCCCATTTACGCATGGCGGTGTCCTCGAACAGTGCCTGCACAGTTAGCGCGGATTCCGGCAGAGAGGAACACCCCCATGCAGGAGACAGAACCTTAGCATAGCCCAAAATGCAACTCTCTATTAGACACCGATGCAAGGCGCCGGTTATAGGTTTATTTCGCGCTGATATCACCGTCGACATCGACAACCAGAGTGTCTTCCTGGATGAGCACGGAGTGGATCTTCAGGCGATTCGAACGTGACCTTGCAGCCTGATTAGGCGGTCATAACGCCTGGATTACCGGCATAACTGGCCAATCATGATGCCCTCGCTGTGCATAACTCAAACGAAATGAGCAAATTAAGCGCTCATGCACAGATTGGACAAGTTATGCCCGAAAAAACCGGCCAAACTGCTTGATTCAAAATGGCTTCGCCTAACATCAAGGAGCAAGCAGATTTGGGCCGGTTATTTTTAACTATTGGGAAGTTAGGAAAAATCGGCCAGTTCCCGGTTTGTCCGAGCGGAACCTCATTTAGGCTGATGACGCGAGCCACAAATGTCTTTGAAAGCCAAAAGCCGCTGGACTTTTGACCCGAACGCACTCACGGCCCCTTACGTACTGATCGTTGTCGGCGCAATAGTGTCGTTGTTTGTCTTTGGAGTATTTGTAGATCACGACACTTTCACTCGCTGGGGAGGCTTGGCATATACAACGGCATTCCTATATGGCTTTCTGATCTATGACAGTAGACATCTTCTCAAAAGCCGACGGTTCTGGGCGATGGCCTCATCTCTGTTCGTCTTGCATGTGATCGCGTTTGTGCTTCTGCTCGCGCACGTTCACGAGTGGAGGTTTCCTTGGTTTACTGTAATGCTCTTGGAAGTTCCGATCTTCAATGCCGTCAGAAATCGGACCTGTTCTGTCCCTACGCCTGAATAACGGGCTATCCGGACATTGGGCTTAAACCGGACTTGTACTTGAATAAAAATAAAATGAACTTGAATTTTATTTAGAGCGTATGGTACTTTGTGTTGAATGAGTACTCCGCTAACAAACGTCCGGAGAGCGACGAGCAGGCGTGAGCACCCACTTTTGCTTCTGACCGAGGAAGACCTGGATTTTGTAACCCAGTTTGTATTGGCGTCAGGTTCTCTCAAGGAGATGGCACAGTTGCATCAAGTTAGCTATCCGACGATCCGGATCACTCTTGACCGGGTGATTTCAAATTTGAGGGAAAGTGTGAAGGGTACGCCACAAGATGCGATGACGGGGCTTCTGGCTGACCTTGTCGAACGCGGTGAGATCAAGGTCGGAGTGGCGAAAAGCATTCGCGCCGTGTATCGCAGCGCGATCAATCGAGCTTCGGAACAGGAGGAGTTCCAATGAGCGGAGGCGTTATGCATGGATTGCGTGAAATTGGACAGTATGGCACCTTGATAGCGATAGGGCTGCCACTGCTTGGCGGGGCGCTCGTGGTGGCGTCGGCCTTTCTTATGCCGAGAGGGAGAGCAAAGGGGTTGATAACCGGGGTGTATATGTTCCTCGCGAGCCTAGGCGGGGCGTGTTTGCTTTTAGGCGCTTATGCGGGAATCACAGGCGAGCCACGGAGTGTCGTGGTTTCCCTTTTGCTGCTTGGAATTGTCCTCACCGTGATCATGGGGATCTTCTCCCCTGCGGTGATTCGCGAGTACCAACAATTCGAGTTTCGTAGGCTGACAGCAGACATTTTTCGACGCAGCTAGCGTCATTCGCAAAGCGGATGGTTGTAAAGAAACCAGCTCACGACAATGCCCGCATGCAAGCGCAATCGTTTTACCGTATCTGCGTTTGGCGACTTTTGACTTCGTACTCCGCGAATATCTGGCATAGGACAAGGTTCTGCGTCCCGCTCTTCAATCCATAAGGGGGCCTTGCCTGCGAGCACCCCGAATAAGAATTGGCAATCCCTAGTTGCGAAATCCGGGTGCGCCCCCGAAGGGGAGAAGCCGTTCCGAGCGAACGACGGGCTGTTCGGCAGTTACTTCTCGATCAACATTCCCCAGATGACCTTCTCCAGACAGGAACGACGCTATTTTGTGTTACATCGAGGTAAAGGCTGTTTACCTGCACTTCGCAGAAATGAAGGCGCTTTACCGCCGTCAACAGTCCATGTTCTTATGGGTGAGACGTTTGAGTGCATGAGACGGTAAACCAGGGGGGGAGATGAGAAGGTTGCTAACGGCTATTTTGTGCACGATATCTTCATTTTGCTTTGCTGCCGAGGTAAAGCCTGCACTGTCCGGAAGAGTATTGGATTCTAGCGGCAGTCCAATCGCGCATACGACAGTCTTGGTTTACCACGCGGGAGTTAAGGTGGGTTACAGCACCTATTGTCCCAGCTGCTACCGTGATTGCGGCAAGCGGGTGACCACGAACCAGAACGGAGAGTTTGTAGTCCAGGATCTCGCCCCCGGCCTTTGGTTCACGTTGCTGGCAGTACATCAGCGTTATGTTCCAAAGATCTCCGAGAAGCTTGATCCAGTTATTCGTCTTCGTTCAATCCATGAAACCGTTTAAGCCAAGATGAGCGACATTTCCCCATGTTCTTTGCTTGTGGGGGTGACGGTGATTTCGACATCCTGGCCAAGGGCCGTGAGAAATTCGATCAGTCGGCCCACGGAGAAGTCACCGGAACGATTGCGGGACAGAGCGGAGACGCGCGGTTGTTGGATGCCGAGGATTTTGGCAGCTTCGGCCTGTGTCAGGCCGCGATCTTTGATGATGGAATAAATCTGTAGCGTCAATCGTGCCTTCAAGAGCTCTTGGTTCGGATTAGGCAGACCCATATCAGCAAAAATGTTTCCGCTGCCCGCAATCGCCTTTTCAGCTTTGAGAGGTGTGGTTCTAGTTGTCATGTTCATGCCTTCCTTTCTTTGTAGTCTTGTTCAGCGCCGGCCAATCTCTTATGAATCAGGTCAATTTCTGACTTCGACGTTGCGATGCCAGACTTAGATTTCTTCTGAAACGCATGGAGCACGTAGACCACGCCCTTAAACCGAACGGTGTAGACACCGCGCCAGGTGTTCCCATCGAACGGGGCGACGATTTCCATTACGCTATGGCCGCCAAAGCCCTTTAACGGCTTAGCTGCGGGGTCTGTCATTCCTTGCTGGGCCGCGTAAAGAGCTTGCCCAATGTCCCAGCGTACAGCCTCGGGAAAAGAGCGAATGTCTTTTTGCGATGTCCCAAATCCAGATGACAGGTTTTAGAACCTCGTCATCAACCATCTTGTATTCTATTATACATATATTGATATAAAATTCAAGAGACAAATCTTGAGTATTGTGTCTCATACAGACGCAGATTTTCGCCCCACTTCCCTGCCCCCCCGTGCTTCAGGCTGTATCAGGCAAGGATGGTGGGTGAAGGGATTTTTTCAAAGACGCAGCGGCCAGAGGTTTTGCAAAGCTGGAGTGATCCAGGACAAAGGCCCCGACTCGTCAAGAGCTTGACGACTGCGTTCGAGCCAATGCGCAATGCGGGTGACGATCTGGCTGACGAAGGAAACAGCAAGGTCGGAACAACTTAGATCCCTCGCCCAACGTCGGACCGTGGCGGGGTCCGGCTGACGATCAGGATCCTTCAACTTCGGCAGGGCCTTCTCCCATGGACAGTGCTCTGCAATGCGCACCTGCAATGCCTGGAATCGCGCCAGCAGACTGTAATGGGGTACCTTCAGAAAACGGACCACATCGTACGTTAGGGCTGACGCGAAGGTCTGAATCTGCTTTTGCCAAGTCTTGCGGTGTCGCGCCATTGGTAGTCGCCGGTGAGATTGATGTGCTCCCAGCCGAGCGGAGACAGGTGCTTCCGGAGAGCTGGGTCCACAGGATGCCCGTTTTCCCGTAGAGCATTGGTGGCTCGTTCGAGGTAAACGGTGTTCCACAACGCGATCGCGGCGGTGGTCAGGGTGAGCCCGCTGGCACGATATTGCTGCTGCTCGAAGCTGCGGTCCCGGATCTCGCCAAGACGATAGAAGAACACAGCTCGGGCGAGCGCGTTTCGAGCTTCACCTTTGTTCAGGCCGGTGTGCACTCGTCTACGAAGATCAACGCTTTGCAGCCAGTCCAGGATGAAGAGTGTGCGCTCGATACGGCCGAGTTCGCGTAGCGCCACGGCGAGCCCGTTCTGACGTGGATAGCTGCCGAGCTTGCGCAGCATCAGTGAAGCGGTGACCTTGCCCTGCTTGATCGAAGTGGCCAGACGCAGGATTTCATCCCAGTGGGCACGAATGCTTTTGAGTTGTAGAGTGCCGCCGGTCATGGGCTTGAGCGCGGCGTATGCCGGGGTTTGCTTTGGCACGTAGAGTCTTGTCTCTCCAAGATCGCGCAGCCGGGGCGCGAAGCGAAAGCCCAACAGGTGCATGAGGGCAAAGACGTGATTGGTAAAGCCGGCAGTGTCGGTGTAGTGCTCCTCGATGCGCAGGTCCGACTCGTGATAGAGCAGGCCATCGACATAGGTGGCATCACGGACGCCTACGTTGACAGTCAGATCGCGTAGCACAAGATAGCTGTCGGCGACACACAGCATCGAGCCAGGAGTATCCAACATGACGGTAAGCGAGCTAATCGATCGATTGCGAGGATTTGACTCACACGCGGAAGTTTACTTGCAGCTCGAACCGAGGAGTTTTGCCCCTCCGATCTGGGTCGGCCTTATCGATACGGCAGGCCTGTTCGACTGCCGGTTCTACTTGATCCTGCCAGCGAATATAGTGCCTTGCTGCCACCCAGTACACAGGAGTCTGCCATGGAAGGTTCGATAGGAAAGGCAGTATCATCCACGCTAAGGGCGTGCGGGGATATTGATCAACCAATAACTACCGGTTTGCTCGTTGACGGCTTGCTCACGACTCGACCGGGACGGTTCATTCCCAGTCTTCATGGAATACGCTAGGGAAATCAGGCGATCACGATAGCAATCTACGTCGTTTCGGCCGCGATAGGCCGGTGTTCCTTTGCGCCGATGATCAGGAGCCACAGCATGGCGACGAGCTCAACAATGAATACCGGCTGCAGGTATTTGAAAAGTGCATCGTTGTATTGCGGAGCGAGAAACCACGCGCCACTCATGACCACCCAGGCTACCCCGTCCAGCAGGAGCCAGTACCCCAGCCAGCGCGGCAGGAAGCGCGACTTCACGACCAGCGATCCAAAGGGCAACAGCCACAATCCCCAGAACATCTCGTTGACGCCACTAGCCTGTCCATGGATCCGGATCAGGAGCATGCCGATCGTTTCGCGCATATGGCTTTCGAAAACTACACCACCATTGCCCCGAAAGACGAGGAGTGCGGCCGCGTTGAAGAGCACGCTTGCCAGGCTGAGCGCAGACGAAATCAGCACCAGGGCGACCAGTTGCCGCGCACGGTGGCGGTCCACGTTTTCAAAAAGGCGGTAGAGAGCCAGGCTCAGGCCGACGAAGATGACCGTGCCGACCGTCTCTGCCAGCATGCCCCATCGGAAAAGCGTCTCGTGACAGAGGACGAGGGCCGCAGTGCCGCCAGCGTCGTTGCGCACGATCGTGTGCGAAGGGACATAGAGCAGGTAAAACGGCCCGAGAGAGAAGCATAGGTACCACAGGCCGGCGATGCGGGCAGTCTTCTTCAACGGCGTCATTCGGACCTCCGGGTGTTGGAGGTTGAGTACGCGAAATGGGCGTGAGAAGTTCGCCGGAAGTGGGGGGCGGGCAGCGAAGATTCGTCAAAATAACGAGTAGCGCACCCGAACGCGATTCGCTAAACTGGTCAAAAGCACGTGAGAGGATCGTTATGCAGCAGTTCGCAAGAATGGCGATGATGATAGTTGCGATCTCAACGTCAGCAATCGCTCAGCAAAAGCGAATCGAAATGGGATGGTCCGGCGAGAACGGATATTTTGAGCGTGAGTTCCCCAGTGCCGAACGACCATTAAGCTTCTACACTTCGGACGACCGCCAGCAGGAGTTCCTGCGAGCCGAAGCTGATAATTGCACCGATGCATCAGCCTGCAGCAAACTGAAGGTGAAAGTTTCGCGAGAAGACTTAGGTTCGCTCTTCGACAGGAGCATTTTCCAGATCGTCTACTCATTAGAGTCGCAGAGCAATCCCGTGTCCCAGTCCCCGTCGTATTGGAAGTCTCTTGTGATCGAGACCAGTCACGGAATGTATCGGGAGTTGTTGCTGCTCAAAAATGAAGGGGAATTCTGGGTCGGGCCTCCAAGTACGGCAAAGATATTGAATGCGGGCACGACCAAACTGCTTATCACCAAAGACAAAACAACGAGCCGAGATATGTGGTGTTCAGGAGAATTCTGGGTTTTGGGGGAACCAGGCGCGACACTTGCTGATTTTTCCCAAGTAACGGCGGCGGTTCGTAAGGCTATACCTAAAGGCGTTCAAGATGTTTCGCCAATGTGCGCGGCGGTGAATCCTGGGGCATTTGAATTTCGCTCAGAAGTTCAAAGAGTCAACCCGGAATGCGCTGCGTGTGGTCTTGAAGGTCATGTCGTTGTTAAGTTCAAGTTCCAAGGCCATCGAGCGGTTCCTATTTCTACACATTTCTCGAACGACGCTCCGTAACTCCTTTATGTCGCGCCCAATTTGCAGCTTTCGTGCGGTTGACCGGCCATAATCCCGATCGCGGTTGTATTACGGGCAACCCGGACCCAACCCCAAACAGCAGGTTCGCCTCCGCCTTCCGGCTGAAATTTGCCTAAGGTGCGAGTTGGCAACCAGAACGAAGCCGCAGGCGCCGCGGACGCTCTATCGTGCCATATACTGGGGCCATGGGCCGATTAAGATCGCATCATCAGCTTTGCAGCATAATGTGGTAACCCATTAATTATCAGCTGGCTGCGATTGAAATTTCATAGACTCACCGCATCCGCGGCAAACGCCCGCGTCTTCCTTCTCGTTCCCTAATCGAAACCGACTCGAACCATGTTGGTGCTCATCCCTTCGGTCCCTGCACGAGTCGGTTCCGATGTAGGCTAGCTAAAACCCAAGAGTAAACTCATCCGCAGTCCAGGCAAACTTCATGCAACATTCGACCGAGGGACGTGGATGAATCGTGCGACTTCGCGAAGTCCGGCCCAGGCGGTTATAAAAGCGACTGCCGCACAGCCCACGCTCGGGACAACGAACCAGCTGAGGGCGTGACCAACAAGCCGTTCGGCAGGAAACAACAGCATTGTCGCGATCGGGATTCCACAGAACAGAGCCCCGGTAATGTTGTATCGAGGCACATTGAAGAGCTTCGCCAAGGGTAGGAAGTGCAGCCCGACAATCATGAGGTCAAGCGGAGCGATGAGTGCCCAGCGACGGGTGAAAACACACGCCAGGGTCACTATGGTCAAAACAAGACCCTCTACGCCAGCGATCGCTCCGAAGCGACGCCCAAGCCGACGCCCTTCTGACGGACGCGGCTCGGTCGTGTCTTGGACATGAAACACCGCACGGAGTGTCGCAATGCTCATGACAACCAGAACGACCGCGAGCAAGAATATCGCTACAAGCAGCACTGTTGCCGCAGCGGATCTAACAACGAGCAACGAAACCGCCGCGAAGGATGTGCTCACAACAACGAGCCAAAGACAGCCCACAGCCAGACCGAGGTTTCTTTTGCGTCCCATGAGAATCCCCCCTTAAGTCGATGAACGTATCCCAGAGCGCCCGAAGAATTGGAGCATTTAATCTCCTTGCCCCTAGCCACACTCTGGCAATTTCGAAAAAAGGAGTGGATATCGCGTTACAGTGCTCCTGGACGACCACAGATCGAGCACTCAGTAAGTGTGCGTTTCTTGGCCTCGTGACACGCTACGCTCAAGCATTCAAGATGAATGGTCAATTCTGATCGCCCGAACCCTGTCCTTCGGCGTATTCAGAACACGTCAGTTCGCCATTCAGAGCTTGTCACCCTCAATTCGGAAGTTGCCCCAAACCCAGGTCATTTCCGGATCGCCCACCAATCACTCAGAATAGGTAACGGTACGCTGAGGTGCGATCCCGGAGACAGATTGACGATGGACATTTACGCGAAGCCAAATGTCAAGGGGGCGATGACGCTTGCGGTGGTTTGCGGCTCAACAATCCCGCATGCCTGCTCATGTGACACTCATGAGATATGCACCAGCCAAGGGGACGTTCCGATCAAAAGAAGTGGGCCTCGCTCAGAGGCCCATTCTCGTTGCCGCTCGATCGCTTTATTTCGAGACAACGATCAATCCCTTGGTGCCGTAGGGGGATGCAGGCAGGTTATAAGGCGAGCCAGTCTGCTTGACGGAGCTAGGCGTGACGGTAAACACGGTCAGGTTGTTGAATGCATAATCCAGCGCGTAAAGGTGTTCTTTCGAATCCCACATTATCTGGTCGATTGGCCAGTCATAAAATACATTACCAAAAGGCGTGGCCGGAGCGGCGCCATTGAAGTGGAACAGCTCTAGTCCGCCGGCCAGCGGCCCGGTAATCGCAAGAATGTTGCCGGCCGGAGACATGGCCATCGCGTAGGGCGCAGCTTCATATTCGCCGTTGCAATAAACGTAGCAATCAACAGGGTCAGGCGCCCGATCGGCAGGGCCAGGTACCGTAGAATAAGCTCGCCAGCCTAGTTGGACAATAGGCATGTTGTTATAGGTATTCGTGGATGCAAGGGCTCCGGTAGAAGGATTGATACTGTAACTTGCCACCTGCAATCCTGAACCTTCGTAGTCCCCAACGTCGTCCACCTCGGTCACCAGAACGGCGAGGTGGCCATTGTTATCAGCCCGCGGGGAGTTCCAGGACCAGGGGATGAAATGGAATACTTCACCAGCCATAGGGTCAGCCACAGGGTCCTTCTCAGAGAAGCTGGAATTTGGTTCCAGCATTCCTCCCGATGTTTTAAAGGCCGAGAAACTTTGACAGCCGGGAGTAGGGGGGCAGAAATCACCAGAGAGTGTCGCTATGTCGAAAATGCCGTATTGGAACTTGTCGTTGCTGCTGATGGTCGGAACCGTGGTCGCAACGACTTTAGTGCCGTCGGTTGGCGAATCCCAGAGTTGGTAAGACTTCGTGTCCCCCAGGAATTGCAGAAATCCATCGGGCTCGATCCGGTAGGTCTGCCAAGCAGCGCACGTGTTGAGCGTATTTAGCTGCACATACAAGTACTGCCCAGTATGATCAACGACCGAGCCTTGACCCGACGTTCCTCCACATTCTGAACCGCCGTACGACGCTGTGTTGATTTGGGAAATCTGCTTGCCAACCGCTCCGTTTGGCGCGATTGAGTACACGTGCAGCAAAGTATCACCGACACTGATGAGAAACTTTCCGCTGATGTCTTCCATCTGGCCAATGACTTTGAAGGGCGAGCCTTTGACCACAGTCAGTGTTCCGTTCGCCGCCGTGCCATAGACCATCACTCCCGGCGTAGTTTGGACGTAGACAAGGGCAACCGGAGCAGCGGTCGCGGAGGACGTAACGCGTGTTTTTTCATCGCTTTGGGCTTCTGGATCTTGGGCAAATGCCCCTCCCGCGGATAGTAGGGCAACAAGGCAAACTGTAAGTTGAGTCCAGCGTTTCATCAATAGCCATCCTTTCAAATGCTCGGATCAAGGCGGGGGACGGCTCTTGACAGGAGAGCCCGATACTACGCGTGGCATGGAAGAACCTGCAAGGATGAAAGGCCCTTGTCCGGAATCTTTGTCTTGCTCTTCTCGGAACGAGATTCTAATCGATGCTCGTGCTCATCGGATGACAATGCCGCTTTCGTGAGCATGGATTTGTTCTCTTTGCAGGCTGTTGATCTATTTGACCGCATCAACGATCCGGAATCGGCCGCATGTGCGCAGACACCTGCCATGACCCAAACGTAACCAGGCGGCAGCAAACAAGTAGAACGGGTGGCAGCAATGCACTATATCCCGCAAGACGAAGAGAAGGGCTTTCGACTAGTGTTTGCAGCCTGGGAGCCTGAAGGCTATCTGAATCCCGAAGGTGCCTGGCAGCAAGCGCGCCGTGGGAATCTGGCAGAACTTGCAGCTTACGACCAGGAGCTGGGGCACACCGATCATAAGAAGAATGAATAATCTGGATACCGCGCCAGATGCTTCGCAAAGGCTGGTCAACGATCGAAAATGAAAGCAGCAGGTTGTTGGTGTTACCTGGGTACACTGGGTGCAAGCCGGAATTGATGCATGGGGCAAGTTGTTCGTCGGCGAAAAGCGGTGCCTGCTCGAATGGGCATTACCAGCCTCGTGCTGAGCCCCAATTTCCAGCGGCGCTCTGTGTGGCCTGGACGGTGCAAATAAGCAATTCAACCCTCACATTCTAAAGACAGTGGAAGCTGAAACATGCCAGACACACGTTCATCGTGTTCAGCCGCTGGACCTGGTTCAGCGGCTAACCAAATCAAGCAGATACGGCGAGGCCGGGAAGTACACGCTCCTTAAACCAGAGTGAACTAGAAAAAATACATGTTCAAGAAGGGCGTGTTCAGATCTAAGGGTGCTGGTACAAGAGCATGTTCATTTATATAAATATAATATTATCAATTACTTGTGCCCGTGAACGCGGAAATCACATTCAGTGCATGTGCTTTTACGTGTTCGTCAGCCTTATCTTCAATTTACGTCGACAATGAACCAGTATTTTTGTTCATCGACCACTACCTTTCAGAGATCCATTCTATGGACAAGTTTCTGGGCGAAGACTGTCCCTCATTAGTAGTGTTTCTACCGATTAAAATGAAGAATTCGATAAGCCCTTTATATTCAATGGTGGGCAGTGAGGGACTTGAACCCCCGACATCCTGCTTGTAAGGCAGGCGCTCTAACCAACTGAGCTAACCGCCCCCGGGCGGCAATCAGGAGACGCACGCCTTCCCTTCCCTTCCGATGATACCAGCAGATGGCGTTCCTGGCTGTTGCGACTTTGCGCCTTTAAAACGGGCCTAGGCTCAACCGGTGCAGGCTTGCCCAGGCGGCTGGGCCTCTCGTCCATCTCAGTGCGCATCCCTGGGTTGATAGACTGGGCCGATGCAGCGGTTAATCGTCAACGCAGATGATTTCGGTTTGACGCGGGGCGTCAACCGCGCCGTTGTGGAGCTGCACGCGCATGGCGTGCTGACCAGTGCCACCTTGATGGCCCGGGCTTCTGCAAGCGAAGAGGCCATTCGACTGGCTTTGAAGACACCAAGCCTCGGCATTGGTTGCCACATTGTCCTCGTGGATGGAGAGCCGGTGCTCCCCGCTGCGGAGATCCCCACGCTTGTCCACAAGGCGACGGGCCGGTTTCATCCCACGCTCGGCGGCTTTCTGGGCCGAGTGCTCTCCGGCCGGATTGACGCCGCCGAGATCCAGGCCGAAGCAGCAGCACAGATCGCGGCTCTCTGCGCCCATGGACTGCAACTTACCCATCTGGACACCCACAAACACACCCACATGTTCCCCACCGTGCTGCGGGCCGTTCTTTGCGCCGGGCGTCGCGCAGGCATTTCCGCTGTGCGCAACCCCTTCGAACCGTTGTGGAGTCGCCAGGCCACAGCGAACGCTCCCTGGGCGCGGCGGGTCGAAGTCAGCTTATTGCATCACCTGGAATCCCGGTTCCGGCGAATTGTGCGGCAAGAGGGGGTGGCAACGACTGATGGAGCGATTGGCGTGCTGGCCACTGGAACCCTGGACGCGGCCACCCTTCGTTCCCTTCTGCAGCACGCACCCCAAGGAACATGGGAGTTGGTGACCCATCCCGGATACCAGGACGCCGAGCTCTTGCAGATCAAGACCCGGCTCCGGGAGTCGCGAGATGAGGAAAGGAATGCACTCTTCGCTCTCCAACAGCCCGCCGGGTTGGAACTCGTAACCTTCGCGGATCTAGGCCGATTTGGAACTCCTCGCTAGGAATTCCCGTATTCCGATTCATGAGAGGATGAGTTTGCCCCTGGTTCAACTCCTCGCCGCCATGGAATGCCCTTGCGATTCGTTCAGAAGATCGTCCCATCCACTCCAGGAGACACAGTGAGTCTATCTCTTTTATGGAAAGTTTTGTTCTACGGCTGGACAGCCTCCGAGATCGGCCTTGCCCTCTTCACGCGGACCCGCCGCAGCCACGGCAAAGTGAGCGACCGCGGTTCGATGCTGTTGCTCTGGGGCACAATCTTCGGGGCGATTACAGCGGCTGAGTTCATCTCCGGCTGGCAGGGGCGCACGTTCCTTGCAAGCGCCCATTGGGTCCGCTACGCAGCCATTGGCTTGATGATCGCGGGGCTGCTGGTTCGTTGGACCGCCATTCTCTCTCTGGGAAAGGCGTTCAGCGTGAATGTTGCCATTCGCACCACGCAGAAACTCTACCGGTCCGGTCTCTATCGGTTGGTGCGTCATCCCTCCTACTCCGGAATGATACTGATTTTCTTAGCCGTGGCACTGGCAGAGCGTAACTGGATGGCCGCCGCCACCGTGCTCCTGCCCACGACTGCCGCTCTTCTCTATAGAATTCATGTGGAAGAAGCAGCGTTGTCGGCGGCCTTCGGCGAGCAGTACGCTGCCTACTGTCGGAGCACCAAGCGCCTGGTTCCTGGAATCTACTAACGTCATATAGACGGAACTGTCGCACGACCTGCCTCTTGTCGAAACGATCCAGAGCCAGCCTCCGCCAGCCAAAAATGGACAAAGCGATGTACCTTCGAGTCAATCATTGGCGATAGATCCAAAACTGCATCTCTAGCAACAAATGGGCCGAGTTTTTAAGCTTGCTCCGCGGCTAGCCTCAGCCGGGGTCTTGGTACGAATTGCCGGACCATCAAGCCGTGACCAGCATCCTGCCCACATCGGCATTTGTCAGGAGCAACTCTGACAATCGCATTTAATCGCCGTTTCAATGAACGGCTTGGGCACCTTGCGTCCCCTGATCCCCAATCGAGATCCCGTCCCCTTCCGCGTTTGAACAAGGCAATTCACCGCAGCCTCCCTCGGGAGCCGCACCAGTCCGGTATGGAAAAGGCGCTTTCTGGTCCAGGTTCCCAAGTTTTTTCTCGCACACGGGAACCTTTCTGGAGCAGCAGGTAATCATGGATATCTATGTTTGAGCGGCTGAGGCGCAAGCCACCGGAGAGCGAGTCGACTGATGAGGAGTTGCATCGATCTGCGCTCGCGGGCTGTGGGGAGGCGATGGCAGCGCTCTACAAGAGGCATGGCGGCCTGGTGTACCGGTTTACGCTGCGCATGAGCGGAAATCCATCGGTCGCTGAGGAGATTACACAAGAGGTCTTCCTCGCGCTCCTCACCCAGATCGATCGATTCGACGCTACGCGCGGGAGCCTATCCACGTGGCTGTGCGGTATCGCTCGACGGAAGCTTTGGAAGCACCTCGAACACCGCAAAGACGCGCTGTTCGATTTTGATGGAGACGCCGCGGCGGAACTGCGTTGCACAAAGGATGGGCCCGCGGAGTTGTTGCTGCGGCAGGAAGCTGTTTTTGCAGTACGCGCCGGAATGGATGAATTGCCACCGTTGCTGCGCGAAGTGGTGATTCTGTGCGCGCTCGAAGAGATGAGCTATGAACAGGTCGCGCGCATTCTAGCCGTCCCGGTTGGCACAGTCCGCTCCCGGCTCCACCGGGCCAAAGCGCGGCTCGCCGGCCTGTTAGGTGCGGAGATGGCGGATACGGAAGGAGAACCTCGATGACTGACGAGCAGCTGGACGAAGTGCTGGAAGAACTAGGGCGAGAACATCGTGCCATCAGCGCCCCTGACTCGCTGCAACGCGTGCTGTACACCGCCGCCGAAAGCAGAAAATCTGCCAGTGGAAAGCCTCGCCTTCAGTTCCCATTGGCCTGGGTTGCGGTTGCCATCCTGCTGGTTGTCGTTACAGTCGCGGGAGCCATTTGGCGGTCGATCCAGACGCATCAACCGCAAACGCAACAGGCGCATTCTGGACCGGCGCCCAAAGTCAGTCCTCGGCCACGGCAGTCATCGCCGGTCGCTACGCCCAGGAGTGTTGGACCAAAAGCTGAACGGGTACGCGCAGCCGTGAAAGCCCGCGCCCCTTTGCGACCTTCCTCACCGCCGGATGCACCAACCCCGAGTTCGCTGGATACGTTTGTGCCCCTCCCGGCAAGTGAACGCCTTCCCACGGCAGCTGAGTTGAGCATCGTGCGGATCAGGCTGAGAGGGAGCGACCTTCAGCAGTACGGATTGCAAACGCCCGCGGATGCCCTGGCGCAAACCATGCTGGCAGAGTTTGCGGTTGGCGAAGACGGGCTTCCCCGCGCCATCCGCATCGTTCGTTAACCACTCAAAAACCAGGCCTCAGATTCTGACTTCCAAATTGAAAAAGGAGTTGTGATGAAAACAGTGCGTGTCAATCAAGCAGTCGTGATCATGCTTGCCCTTGCAGTGGGTTCGGCCATGGTTGGCCAGGCCGAGAAACCGATAGCTTCCAGCCAGCCAGATCCCCTCCCGCAGGATTCCGGCCAGAAGCAAAAGACCATGTTCCTGCGCATCGACAATGAAGCAGGGGAGGGCCAGCAGGCGCAGCAAAAAGTGCTGCTGGAGATCGCCGGCGCCGAGGCGCAGGTGGTCAAAGGTAAGCCCTATTCGGCCGACAGTTCCACCGAGACAGTGCAGACACTGACCGACGGCAATCGCATTGCCCACCGCACCGTGAGCAAGTTCTACCGCGATAGCGAAGGCAGGACTAGGCGCGAGGAAACTTTCGGCAACGTGGATCCCGAGCATCCTTCGCCGCACGAAGTGAAGGTGTTCATCGATGACCCTGTGAGCGGAACGGCCCTTGTGCTGGACCCCGGCTCGAAGACCGCGGAAAAGCTGCAGC
>Ga0302140_10001661_pt1 | contig 29088 bp, 15 predicted proteins | sample I_Bog_E1_1_FD_202095 | JGI IMG/M metagenome (GOLD analysis project Ga0302140, IMG submission 202095) | Peat permafrost microbial communities from Stordalen Mire near Abisko, Sweden - I_Bog_E1_1 | ecosystem: Environmental > Terrestrial > Soil > Wetlands > Peat | place: Sweden: Abisko, Stordalen... | reverse complement strand
GGGACTTATCCGACGGGCTGGGATAAGAAGCCGGTGACGTGGGTGTCGCTGGAGGACGCGCGCGCTTACGCAAGCTGGGCGGGGAAGCGACTGCCCCATGAGTGGGAGTGGCAGTACGCCGCGCAGGGCACGGACCATCGAGAGTACCCGTGGGGAAACGACTGGATTGCTGCGAACGTGCCAGAGATAGACACCGGTCGAGTGATGCAGCCGGCTAGCGATGTGCAAAGTCATCCCGCGGGGGCCAGTCCGTTTGGCGTGCAGGACCTGGTGGGAAACGTGTGGCAATGGACGGACGAGTGGACCGATGAGCATACGCGGGCTGCAATCCTGCGGGGTGGCAGTCACTATCAGTCGCGCGGGTCGCGCTGGTATTTTCCGCAGGCCTATAAACTGTCACAACACGGGAAGTATCTTTTGATGGCACCGAGCATTGACCGGTCAGCCAGCGTCGGGTTCCGTTGTGCAGTCGATCTAGCGGAGTAGCGAGGGCAACATCGTGTCCAGCAAGAAGGAGATACCGGAACAAGTAGGGCGCGTGACGATGCACGATATCGCGCGACGAGCCGAGGTCTCGTTAGGCACGGTATCGCATGTGATCAACGGCAAGGTGTCGGTGCGCGAAGCTGTTCGCCTGCGCGTGCAGAATGCAATTGATGAACTTGGTTATCAGCCCAACCAACTATCTCGTGCGCTCCGCACGAACCGGACCAACCTGATTGGGATGGTGATTCCGGATATCATGAACCCGTTCTTTCCGTCCGTGGTGCGCGGAGTTGAGGATGTTGCGTTCCGATCGTCCTACAGGATTTTGTTATGCAATGCAGACAATGATCTCGAAAAGGAGATGGCGTACCTGAACGATCTGCGGTCGTTCATGCCTGCGGGTATCATTCTGATTCCATCGATTGACCACAAGCTGTCTTTGAAGAGCGACTTTCCGATGGTCTGCATTGACCGGCGTCCGCCGGACTGGGTAGGGGATAGTGTTACCGTTGAAAATTTTGAGGGCGGATATGCAGCGGGGAAACATCTGACACACCTGGGCCATCGCACGATTGGCATATTGCGTGGACCAACGCAGGTTGTCACGGTGGGTGACCGCGTACGGGGCTTGATGAAGGCCCTGAGCGAAAGTGGGGTCTCGGTTTCCTCGGAATACGTTCAGGACGGACAGTTCGATCAGGAGAGTGGCTATACGTGCGCGATGCGGCTGCTGCGGCTTATTCCTAGGCCAACCGCTATTTTTGCGGCGAGCGACCTTATGGCCGTCGGCGCACTCGCTGCAGTGAAGGCGTCAAAGCTGATCTGTCCGCGAGATGTTTCGATCGTAAGCTTCGACGGCCTGAGCTTCACAGACTTTACCGATCCGGCACTGACCTGCATAGTCCAACCGAGCTACCAGTTGGGGCATGCCGCTGCGCGGCTTCTGATCGACCGCATTGAAGGCGACACGTCACCTTCTCGCCATATCGTTTTAAGGACGGAGCTGAGGATTAGAGATTCGGTGCAGTCGCCCGAAGGCTTCCTTGCTCAAACGTCAAGCAAGCGCCAACTTCGCCATTCCGCACCAAGCTAACGCCTCTACACTCGTGATTCTTTGGTGAACAGAGGCACAGATCGACTGCACATAAGGCCTCGTGAAGCTCTCCAGAATCGGCCCGCCATGCAAGAACGTACATAACACTGGGTACCAATATAATGTCACGTTCTGGACTGGTAAACGATTGACAAATCGATGCGCTTGCACCTGGCGGATTTGCCGATGCAAGCACGGTGAAGGTAGAAACGGCAGGGAGAGTTCACGGTTTTTATAGCTGGAGCTGTCATCTGTCGAGAACGGGCCAAAACTCTCATTGAACTCAGTCGCTGAGTGCGTTGCCGATTTTTCACTCATTGACGCGAACTCACTACTTGCCAACGGCGAGTGGATGCGCTCTTACGGGCGGGCGGCAACAGCCTGTGCTCCGGTTGGGAGGGTCGCAGGAGGCCACGCCGCGAGACCTGCAGCGATTGCACTGTACAGATCTTTGCGCTTTGCTCCCGATTGAGCCTTGACTGCCACGGTACAAGTGGATTGTTTCCGATGACCCGTCAGACGCGCCGCGGCAGGAGCACCAAGTTGGCCGCTTCCTCAAACAAAGGCCGTTCGATAAATTCGTTCAAACGCTTGACAGCGTCTACGGAAACTTTGTGCCATGGCTCATGAGGACTGCTAATCAACATGCTATGTTTGGCGCGGAATGGTCGCGCGCTGTTCCTGGGCGGTCGGGCGCCAATATAAGTTGAATGTGATCTCTTTTGCTGGGCACGATGAGATCGCAGAGCAGTTGTTGAGAACTAGTGCTCAAATCTAGCTGCGACTATCCGCGATGGTAGAGCCGCTGCATCAACACTCGTTGTTTCAACGAGAAGCTCAAATGGGCCGACACTTCCGTCTGGCTGAGTCGCTTGCTGAATGATTGGTCGCATCCTGACTCCGTCCATCAGCGTGTCCGCGGCGGCTTGCGTCGCCGCCATATTCAGTCCTTCGATGAGAAGTATCTTGCCGGTCCGGTTCAAATTCGAAATAAACGCAACCACTCCGTACGTCTGATGGGAGAGCTGCTGTGACTCGTTATCGTAGACAGTCTTCTCCCCCTTCAGGGGATGAGAGTTGATGATGGAGCAGTGATTGACATGCGACTCGCATACAAACTGAAAATTGAGTTGCTTTTGGAGCAGATCAACCCAAGGGTCGGTGTGGATTGCTCCCAACAGGATCGCGTTTCCGTCTTGCAGATCCTCCATTCGAAGATCGCGTGCGAACCGAATGACAGAGCGATCAGGAACCGACTCAGGCAAGCGCGAAAGCCTAGCGATAATATTGACGTCGGCGACGCTCGTATATCTCTGGGTGCGTAGGTCGTCGAGATTTGAGGAATCGATTTTCTGGGAGTGGACTTCCGTGAGATATTTCCCACTGATATAGTCTGCGAGAGTGGTCTGCGCTTCGGTGAGATTCTGCAAAATGCCCAGACCACTATCGGCTGGAACGATAAATGTGTCTCGATCTTTCGAGAACAGCTCAGACCAAAGTGGGTCGGGATGGGCCTGCTTTGGCAGCCAAAGCGAATAAAAGTGGGTATAGAGAATGAACATCGTGCAGAATAATACCGAGCACAACCCTGATCCCAACAGGAACATCATCCCATCCCGGGTCGACTGAATTGACGCAGCAGGTTCGACGGTAGGTTCTTCCTCCGCTTCCTCGGATCTGTCTTCGTTATGCGATTGCTTTGGATGCGCCTGATCCTGGGATTGCACAATGTCGGACGCGGTGGGAATCTCCTGCGTCTGAAAGAACGGTACATATCCCCCGCGCGGGATCGTAATCCTTATCGGTTCATTCGCTCCTTCGCGTGCGAAGTATAGGTCAAGGCGCTTGCGCAGCTGCCCCGCGTAGTTGCGAACGATGTTGTCGTCCCCGGGATTGTAGTCCTCCGGACGGTTGAAGACCTGGACTCCGATCTGCTGCTCGGTGATTGCATCAGTCATGCCCTTCAATTCACGGTCGCAGATGTACAACAGAAACTTGGGTAGGAATTTAGACTTTGAGAAGTGTTCACTCCTCACAATTCGCAGCGTCAACTCCCAGCATTCGGACTCGGACGGGGGCAAGATAGGATCTCGCTCGTGGAGCCCATTTCCCGGCGAGATTACCGCCGTGGCAATCATGGGCACCCCGCTTCGATCGGCATCCCGATGCTCTCTCCTGGACTAAGAGGATGGGGCTGCGACCGTTCTATCTCATTCATAAAACGTTCCTCTTGCTAGTGCCACGGGCGCGTTTGAACGTGGAATAACCGTTTATAAACCCCTATTCGAACGCGTTAACGTATGCGCTTTCTGGGTTTGATCTCCTTATGAATCTGCAAGTTGATCATTTAATGCCAGTTTCACAGATTTCAACGGTTAATGCACCTTTCGGGTAGGAACCCAGCTTCCTAGGATTGCCTCATTCCGTGATGCATGGTCCCGCGCATGCTTCGATTCTAGGGAAGAAATATGAATCGGAGGTTACGCGTTTACGAGTTGGTAATGGGGTCGTGCACCACTTTCTCAATAGTAACTAAGGCTTCACTTTAGAGGAGAAACCCAGTGCCCAGCCGAAAATTCCATCGTCATAGAGCGTCATGGCTCGCAATAATGATCTTTTTTTTGTGTGCCGTAGCATATGCCCAGCAGGACTCCGGAGGAATTATCGTAACGGTGGCTGACTCCGGGGCCGCCGCGTTGCCGAACGCCCATGTCGCTGTTACCAACAATGGCACCAATGCCCGCTTCGACGTTAAGACCAACTCCCTGGGGTCTGCACTTGTAAACCCACTTCCTGCCGGTGATTACCAGGTCGTTGTCGAAAAGCCTGGCTTTGCCAGGACGACCGTCTCGCATGTTGCAGTTCAGATCCAACAGAGCACGCGGGTCCCGGTCGTCCTTTCGGTAGGCAGTGTAGTCGAACAGCTGGTTGTGACCACTCAGTTGCCGACCCTGCAGACAGAGGATACGTCTTTAGGTCAGACAATTGACGGGGTCCTCAAGGACGACCTGCCGGTCATCGATCGCAGCTTTAACCATCTCGCGCCTCTGACGATCGGCGTCAACATGACGACTCCATCCGGGCCCCGGGACAGCGGAACCGGTTTCTCTGCCAACGGCGTTAGCCAGTACCAGAACAACTACATCCTGGATGGAACGGACAACAACAGCTACGACCAGAACGTGAACGAAGGCAGGACGTGGGCGATCGAGCCCTCACTGGATGCTATTGCCGAATTCAGAGTCCAGACCAACGCCTACTCCGCTGAGTTTGGCAGGGATGGCGGCGCAGTGATCAATGTGATTACAAAAGCGGGGACCAATCACTTTCAGGGTTCCGCTTATGAATACCTGCAGAACAGTTCTCTGAACACGAATGATTTCTTCAACAATGCCCTCAAGATCGCAAAGCCGGATTACAAAAAGAATATCTTCGGAGCCTCTCTTGGAGGACCCGTCTGGATCCCGCGGCTCTACAACGGCCACGACAAGACGTTCTTCTTTGCGGACTTCGAGATGCAACCGTATCGTTCTCCGGGAGCAGTCAACAAAGGGCTGATCCCTACGCCGGCCGAGGCTTCAGGGGACTTCAGCGCTGACGCAACCATCTATGACCCGACAACGGGGTATCCCTTCCCTCAAAACAAGATTCCGTCCGCCCGTATTAGTCAAGTTGCTTCGAAGATAGCCGCTGCCATCCCGGCGCCAAACCTGTCTGGGGCGGACAACTTTCTTCACCCCGGCGCACAGAATACGGATGACAACCGTATCGCAGTCCGTATCGACCATCAATTGACACCAAAGGACTCGATCTTCGGTCGCTACCAATACCAACACCAGAATCAGCCGCAGATGGGACTTTTCGCGGGCACAATCCTCACAGGCGACGACAATAACTCTGCCGATGCCCAGGGCGTGGTCGGAAACTGGATACACACCTTCAACGCCAATTTGATTAATGACGTTCGCTTTGGTTGGACTCGACTGAACTGGTTGAATGCGCCAGCCAATTCAGCGAATGTCAACGAGCAGGTAGGCATTGGCGGGGTGCCGGTCCAGGACGGCCTTGCGGGCGGACTCGCTTCCATCACCTTTACAAACGGACTTAGTAGCTTTGGCGGATCCTATTCCGAGCAGGATCTGAATGGCACGTACCAAGTGTCTGACACGGCGACCTGGATGAAAGGCCGGCACACACTCAAACTGGGTGGGACGTTTCGCTACATCCGCTTCTTAAGCGCCGCTAGCTCATTCGCGCCAAATGGGGAGTTCGATTTCGACGGTCATTACACTGCTGGTGGCACCTCTCTCGGCAACCCGTTCGCAGATTTTCTATTGGATCTGCCGAACCAATCACAGCTTTCCGCAATTCATACCGACGATTACCGGCGTCAAGCCTATTCTTGGTTCATACAGGACACGTATAGAGCTACTCCCAAGCTGACCCTCAATGTGGGGCTGCGATGGGACTATGTTACCCCGGTCTCGGAAGCCCAGAACCACGGCGCAATCCTCGACCCCTATGCCAAAGTTCTTAACCTGGACCACTACACGGGTGCATTCCCCGATTCAGTTCAGCGCCAGATCAATGCAGGAATCTTCACAGTTAACAACAATGCTAATAAATATTTCGGCGTCCAGCCAGACCACCATGACTTCGCGCCCCGTATAGGCTTCAGCTATCTCGCGACCCCGAAGACGGTATTCAGCGCTGGGTATGCACTGTTCTTTGGTCCCGAGCAGCTCGGACCGTATGGTGAGCCCAGCCCCGGATTCTCCGCTCCGTTCCTGGATCAGGACACCTATGCGCCAGCCAACAGCTCCCCGACGACATCCAATCCGGTGACGATGGATACCGGCTTTCCAGCGTCGGCATTGACGGATCCAACTGGTACGACGCTCTTTGCGACTCAACTCAATCTGCGAACGCCGTATTTCGGTCAATGGAACGTGACTGTCCAACAGCAGCTAACACCAAACACTTCATTGGACGTCTCATATATAGGCTCAAAAACTACTGCGATGTACGTGACGATGGACTGGAATCTTCCTGCCATTGCCCTCAACAACTCTGTCCCGTATGCGCAACGGCAACCCTTTCCAGACGTCGACGCGAGCGGCAATCTTCAGCCTGGTGCGGCGATCCAGGGACCGTCTAACGACGGCATGGGTACCTACAATGCTCTGGGAGTAAAGTTCCAGAGCCACATTCGAAACGGCCTCTCGATGATCAGCTCCTATACCTGGGCGCACGATATCGACAATATTACCAACTCCGGATTGAGCGTCGGGAACAACGGGCGCGGCAATTATCCCTGGAATCAAAATGCGCAGAGAGGGAACTCCGACTGGAATATCACGAATCGATGGACCACGGGTTTCCACTACGATCTGCCGTACGGACATGGAAAGGCCTTCGGCAGCAACATCAGCCGGGCAACGGATGCGGTCCTGGGAGATTGGCAGTTGGGCGGGATCCTGACCGTCGAGAGTGGCCCCTGGTACACCGTTAATCAAAACTTCGACAGCGCCAACAATGGGCTCCAGAGCTTTTGCGGTACCTGCAGGCAGCGGCCGGATGTTGTTCCGGGACAAGATGCGAACAAAGGACCACGGAAGGTTGATCCAACCAATACTGCGGTGCATTGGTTCAATGTCGATGCTTTCCAGTTTGCGGCAAACGGCACGGTCGGCAACGTTCGCAGGAACTCTGTCATCGGGCCGGCCCATCGACAGTTTGACGCCTCGCTTGCAAAGGAGGTGCCGTTCACCGAAAGCGCCAGACTGCAACTGCGGCTGGAGGCATTCAACGCGACCAATACGACGAACTTCCTGGCCGACAGTGGTTCAACGAGCCCCACCGGATTTACGCTTGGGAACCCCAACTTCGGGATCCTCAATGCGGATCGCGGCGGTCGGGTTACGCAGATCGTGGCCCGTTTCGTTTTCTAGCAACTAACCCGGCGGAGGCAATCTGTATGAATCGACGTCAATTCAGTTTGCTTGGCGCAGAAGCTTTAGGAGCAGCATTATTGACCCAGCAGCTTTGGGCACGAGTACCTGTTGCGAAATAGGTTCGGTTGAGGATGTTTAGAGCTGCGCGATTGACGCAGCGACGTACCCACGGAACGTGATAGCGACCTGGGCTTAGCAGTCGTTGGTAGAAACGCGATAACGGGTTGCGCAGATGGCAGTAGATCTTGCTATTGCATGAATGTGTTGAGGTCGAATGCATTTGCCATCGCAGCATTTCCCTCGTCGTTGGGATGGATGTGATCGCCGGAGTCGAACTCTACGCGAAGGCGTTCGGGATGGAGTGGATCGCGCACGACAGCGTCAAAGTCGATGGTGGCGTCAAATGCACTGGCGTGTCGGATCCAGTCATTTAGCTTCTGCCGGGTAGCTTCACCGGTGGGGCCAGCGAGCCATACGCCTTCTTCCGGGGTAAGGGTTGCTCCCATGATCTTGAGACCGTGGAGGTGGGCGCGGGCGATAAGTTGCTGATAGCCGGCGATGAGATCGTCGGCGGTAAGGGCGCCGGGGCCGTTGATTTGACCGTGGATATTGGTGTCGTTGATCCCTTCGAGGAGGACGATCCAGCGCACGCCGGGTTCGCTAAGGACATCGCGGTCGAATCGGGCGAGGGCGCTGACGCCAGCTCCGTCGTGAAGAACCTGATTGCCTGAGATGCCTGCGTTGAGGACGGCGACACGGGGGCCGTTGGAGCGCTGGTTGAGACGGCTTGCTAGAAGAGTAGGCCACGCCGTGTTGGCGTCAACCGTAGTGCGGAAACCATCGGTAATGGAGTCGCCGAGGCAGGAGATTGCGAAAGTGTTGGTGGGCGCGACTACGTCGAGACTGCGCAGCCAGACGTAGGAGAAGTTGAGGGTGGGCGACGGCATGGAAGCGGCTGCGGTGGTGTCGCCGGCGGAGACATAGGCAGTGTGCAGGCCCGGGTTGTGATTGGTGGGCGTGCCCTGGGTTTTGACGATGTATAGAGAGACGGCAAGGTCGGACAGGGGCTTAAGATCGAGAGCGATAGGGTCGGTGACGATGATCTGGCCGGGACCGAGATCGATGGTCTTTCTGCCGCTGAAGGTGAGTTCGCGGTCGGTGGTGGTGTCAATCGACGATCCGCTGGTGTGCAGGGCGATGTGAGCGTCTCCGATCGTGACGACGCCTAGATCGAAGGCGTTCGAGAGCTCGAGGCGGATCTTATGGCCAGCGATGCTGGTGTGCACTATCATCCGCACGGTCTGGTTGTTCGCAAGGACGGGAAGCGGGGGAGGCCCGTGCACCCCCTTCATGTGCGCGAAGTCCGGCATCTTTATGGTTGGCGGGAGGACGGGAGGGTCGGGCGTGGTGGCAGCCATCTGTTCGGACGTGGCCCAGGTGGTTACCCAATGACCCTCGGGCGCAGGATTGGATTGAGCGGACAGGATGGCTGACGACAGGGTGAGGATGGTTGCGATTGCCGGCGTACAAAGCCGCTTGGACATGGGCACCTCTGGAAGGTAATTTGAGCTTTCCGCTGCTGATGAGTGGCGAATCACTTCGCCGAGTTGGGGCTGCTAGTTGAAGCGGCGCGGAGGGTGGCGAGGTCGATGGCTGCTGCCATTGCTTTGTAGCCGGCTGCGTTGGGATGCAGATGGTCGCCGGATTGGTAGTTGTCGCGGAACTGGTTTGGATGTTGAGGGTCGCGCACGGCTGCATCGAAGTCCACGACGCCGTCGAAGGCTTGGCTGCTGCGAATCCAATTGTTCACGGCCTCGCGAACGGTTTCGCCCTCGGCGGTGAAGTAGTCGGCGCCTTGATAGGGCGTCATGGTTGCGCCGAAGATTTTGATGCTGTGCGCATGGGCGCGGTCGATGATCTGCTTCATGCCGAGAATAAGATCGTCTGCCGTGACGACCTGGTCGGCAAACGGGGTTTTACGCATGGTGTCGGCTGTCAGGTTGGGCGGCTTCATGCTGGGCCAGCCTATGTCGTTGATGCCTTCGAGAAGGATGATCGTGGTCACGGAGGATTTGGCGAGGACGTCGCGGTCGAAGCGAGCAAGCGCACTGACGCCGGCGCCATCGTATAGGATGCGGTTGCCGCCGATCCCTTCGTTGTCGATAGCAAGGGTTGGCGAGCCGGGGGATTGCGCGAGGCGCTCGGCCAACTGGTCGGGCCAATCCTGGTAATCTCCGGGCTTGCCGCCGAAGCCGTCGGTGATTGAATCACCGAAGGTGACGAGGCCGGAGGTCTGGTCGGGTGCGCGGACCTCGAGATCAGAGAGCCAGTACCAGGAGTGAGTTTGGGTGGCGTTGGGGATGACGGGGGCGGTGGTGAAATCGCCGGGGCTTGAGAGGGAGGTGGGTTGCTGGCCGAGCTGGTGAAAGGTGGAAGCAGTGCTTTGTTTGGGGACGTAGAGGCTGATGGCTACGTTGGCGAAGGCTGGGAGATTTAGGTCGATGGGATCGCTAAGCATGGGAGCGCCTGCAGGGATCTGCACGGTGGCCTTGCCGTTAAAGGTGAGAGGACGGTCGGAGCCGGCGACGAGGCTGCCGTCTGCCTGGGTGAGAGCAATGTGCGCGTTGCCGAGGAGGAGCGGGGTGGTGCCGAACTCGTTGGAGAAGCGGACGCGGAGACAGTTTCCTGCGAGGGTGGGTCGGATGATCTGGCGGAGGGTTTGATTGTTGATGGTGAGGGGTGGAGGCGCACCGGGGAAGGCGACGGGCGTGTGGACGGCGGTGCTCCATGCAGCGACCCAGTGGCCGTTGTGGCAGGAAGTCTGGGCTGTGGCGGACGTTGCAAAGAGGCAGGCGCAGAGAAGGGTAGCAAGCCTGAGTGGGGTGGGGCTCATGATTTCCTTTCGTAGCTGGCCGGTGGGATAGGTGCTCGTGCGGTGCACGATTCGCAGACTAATTTTTACCTAAGTGACGGTCGAAGAACTTGGTGATGATGGCGAAGGCTTCTTTAGATTCGGGAACGTCGACGTCATAGAAAAAGCCGTGGAAGAGGCCGTCCCATACATGCAACTCCGAATCGACGCCGGCCTTGGTCAGGAGAACGTCGGTGTTGATGGCGCCGCTCATCGCGAAGTCGCGGGTGGCAGTAAGGATGAGGGAGGGAGGAAACTTTGCGAGGATTGCCGGAGAGGTGGAGGGCTGGACTAGGGGATCCTTCATGTCGGCATCGCTGAAGTAGCCGAGACGCCGCTGGCCGATCGGGTTGGCGGCGGGCATCCGTGCTTCACCCAGGGGAAAGGCAATGTAGGCTGCATCGCCGCCGAAGGCACCTGCTGACGCGCAGAATATGCCGTCGGCACCTGGGGTGGGAAGGTGGTGCAACTGGAACCAGGCGAGAGACATCGCTGTGAGCATGCCTCCGGCGGAGCAGCCGTAGATGCCGATGTTTGCAGGCTTATAGGTCTTGAGGAGCTCCGTGTAGACCTTGGCTACATCTTCGCTGGCAGCCGGGAATTTATAGTCCGGGCCTTCGCGGTAATCCACGGTCACGACCTTGATGCGCATGAGAGCGGAGATGGGCATGGATTCGAGCTGTGCGCAGCCAGGCCAACAACCGGAAAAGCCGCCGCCGTGGAGGTTGATGAGAATGCGGCTACGATTGTCGGCGGCGATGCCTGCCTTGGGGACATAGGTGTAAACGTGGACGCCGGCGATCTTCTCATCCTTCTGATCCAAGGCGAACTGCTCTTCAGCGCGCTCGAGATAGTGCTTCATAAAACGCGGCACTCCGTTGTCCTGCTTGACCTTTTCGGGATCCTGCATATCCCTGAGGTGGTCGGTGACGTAGGACTTGGCCTCGGGTGTTAAGAAGGTAGACAGGGGAACGGAATGTGCAGGCACCTGGACCGTGCCATCCGGTTCGATGACGACCTTTTGCTGAGCGGGTGCAGATGAGGTTTCCTGCGCAGTCAACGTACCGGCGTGGAGGAACAAGCACGCAGAGGTAAAGGCCAAAAGCATTGAAACAGTTTTGCGGATAGACATCTTCTCCCCTTCAGGTTTCGTGGTGATTCGGGATGGATGAGGCGCGACGAACGAAGAAGAAAGCGGGCTGATGCGCTTCGGAACTACATCAGCCCTCGCTAATCGGTTTGCGACAGTTTATGGAATTGAGGGTGCGAATTTCGCTCCGAGGTTGGGTTTGCGGCGTTTCAGGAAAGAACGCTGAGCCGTCTCAAAATGTGATCCTTCCTTCGAACTGGGCGGTACGAGGGAGATTGGCTTGGGTCGTAACTTCTCCAAATCCTGCGATACCGACCTCGCTGTTGGGCAGGCTGAACTGGGGGTGGTTGAAGAGGTTGAAGACTTCGCCTGAGAATTTGAAGCTAACGTTGTGGGTGATGGGGAAGCTCTTGCTTAGCACTGTGTCGAAATTGAATTCGCCGTTGCCGCGGAGGGTCGGATCGACACGAGGCTCATTGCCGAAGCTGAAGGAGCCAGGCTGCGCGAAGCACGACGTGTTGAACCATTCGGCAGCGCGTTCGGTGCTATGCACCGAGCCTGGAGCGCTCTTGTTGCAGCCGGCAGTGTATTCGGGACGAATGACTCCTGACTGGCCGGGACCGAAGGACGCGGTGCCTCCGCCAAACTGACTCAAGATATTCGCTGGAGCCGTTAGCGCAATGGGGGCGCCGCTGCGATAGATGGTGATGCCGTTGATGCGCCAGCCGCCAAGAAAGGCGTTTTCAACGCCGTTAATGTTGGTGAGGTAATGATGGCCGCGGCCGAAGGGAAGGTCGAAGCCGTAGTCGATCACGAGGTTGTTGGTAATGTCCTGCATGCTGAGAGATTTTTCAGCTTTTAGGTTGTAGTTGTCCTGTACCAAGCCTTGGGCTCCCTGGCCGTCCAGGAAGGAACTGGTGTTATCGGTATCGCTCATTAACTTACTGAGGGTGTAGGCCACCTGCAGGATGTCTCCGTGATTCATGTGCAGGGTGTATTGCATCTGCAACGCGTTATAGGTGGAGTCGCCATAGCGAGGGTTGTACTGCAACATGCCGTCGGGATATTGCGGGTGGGGTTCGAGCAGGTAGCCCTCTTCGACGGTTGGGCCGCCGACTACGGACGTTGCCGGCAGAACACCATAGAACGGGTTTGCCACTTGGGTGAGAAGCTGACCCTGTAGAGAGTCGTACTGATCGGGAAGCTGGTTCAGGTTATAGCCGGGGCCGGTGTAGGCGGTGGCAATGACAAGGTGCGTTCCTTTTGCGCCCGCGTAGGCCGCAGTCAAGCTGCTGTTCTTACCGATGGCTCGCTGCAGGGCTACATTCCACTGCTGTGCGTTGCCATAAGGCACCTCTGGGAGACCTGCCCAGACGCCAGATCCAAGGAGCGCGGTGAGTGCCGCCTGGGTGTGGCCGCCGGGCAGGACGAATCCGTTTGGTAAGGGATTGTCCACGGACGAGATGAGCGGTTGCCCGACTGTGTTGGTGTAGGTGGTGTTGGCACGGTTGATGGGATTAAGCTGAGGACCTTCCTGTGCCAGGTCAGGCGGCAGATAAGAGATTCCGTAGCCGAGACGGAAGACGGTTCCAGGAGTGATCTGATAATCCGCTCCGAGGCGCGGACCGAACAGATGCCAGTGAAGCATTTCGTCGCGCGTGCCGGGATATTGCGCACTGCCTAGCAGCGCGGTTGTGCCGGTGAGCGGAACCGAAGCACCGGTTACCGGGTTCGGATAGGCGGAAACGGTGCCGATGGTGGTCGCGGTGTTCGGCTGCAGCACGGAATCGAGGTTATGTTCTTCAGAGAACGCGCCGGGCTGGTCCCAACGTAAACCTGCCGTAATGGTGAGCTTTCGGAACGGCTGGTAGCTGTCTGAAACATAGAACGCATAGTTGTGGATGTAGGCATGCTCAGTCGCTCCATACGATGCAACCGTAGCGGACGGTATCCCAAAGAGGAAAGACGCCAGGGCATTGCCGGTGGTCGTATCCGACGCGGAAGAGGCGGTGAAGTAGGGCGTCGCATCCAAGCCATACGTCCAGTATCCATAGGCTTCCCAGAGCAGCTGCCGCCATTCTCCGCCGGCCTTGATCGTGTGATGGCCGAGGACCTTGGTTACGCCACCTCTGATGCCCCAGACATTGTTGTTCCAGTACAGCGTGCTTTGCGCAGCGCCGATACCGTAGCCCTGAATTGATAGGGCCGGCAACAGGCCTTGGCCATTTTCGCTCTCGCTCTGCACGGTGGCATAATTTTGACCGAGCGTTGACATATTGAAGCCATTGCTCAGAATGTTCTGGAAGTTGTAGTTCTCAAGGTAGGAGACGTGAATGTCTGCCAGGGTTGAAGTGTTGAAGGCGTGGCTGTCGCCGATTTCGCCTTCCTGCGTTAAGTTTCCGGTGGGACCGAGGCCGGTCTTGGTGCCGGTGGGATCGCTGGGGCCGTTATGCGGATCCCAGTAGGTATAGCGCATAAAGAGCGAGTCCTTTTGGTCGGGCATGATGTCGACGCGGGCGTTGTACTGGGTCTGATATCCCTCGGACGGCGCGGCCGCGGAGAAGTTGGTGGTCTGGGCTGCCTGCGTGACGCGGGTTTCGCTGGGCGTTTCCAACTGCAGGATGTGCTGGGCGATGGGATCGATGTACGTCAACTGATTGCCGGGGAGTGGCTGGCCGGGGGTGCAACCGTAGGAGCCGACAGCCGGACAGTAGATGGTTTCGGGATCGCCGGAGAAATCGCCGTTAATCTCCTTTGTGGTGGGCACGGTTTCACTCGAAGGTGCGGAGGTAAGCAGCGACTCATGCTCCCAGGAGAAGAAGAAGAAGGCCTTGTTCTTGATGATGGGGCCGCCCAAGTTGGCGCCATATTGATGTTGGTGCAAGGGCGTTTTGCCGAGGCCGTCATGGTTGCTGAACCAATTGTTGGCGTCGAGGTTGGTGTTGCGAAGGTACTCGTACGCGCTGCCGTGAAATGCCTTGGTGCCACTCTTGGTTACGATTTGGACGACGCCACCGCCATACCCACCGAACTCCGGGCTGACGTTGCTGGTGGACACTCGAAACTCCTGAACGGCATCCTGTGTAGGAACGAGCGGATCGACGTTGTTTTCGGCGATGTTCTGCTCCTGGCCGTCGATGAAGAAGATGCTTTGACCGCTGAAGCCGCCGCCGATCTGGTAGTTGTTGTATGCAATGGCCTGGGTCTGCCCATCGCCCTGGTTGGACATCGTGCTGCCCTGGGTTCCTCCGCCGGGTACGACGCCCGGGATAAAGTCGAGCAGATTATTCACGTTGCGGCCGTTAAGCGGTGCTTCCTCGACCTGCTGGCCTTGAACAACTCCGCCAAGTTCGGCGCTCTCGGTTTGCATGAGAGACTGAGCAGCGCTGACTACGACCGTTTCGGTTTGGGTTCCCAATTTCAAAGCGACATCCACACGAACCACGGCGCCTACCTGCACGTTGATGCCGCTCTGCGTCAGCGACTCGAAGCCTTGCTTGGTGGCAGTGATGTCGTAATTGCTGGGATTGAGATTGGCAAAGGTGTAATTGCCCGCTGCACCCGTCACGACGGTCTCACTCGTGTTGGTGACGGTGTTCTTCAGCACCACAGTGGTTCCGGGGATGATCGCGCCTGAGGGGTCGGTGACCGTACCGACCACAGACCCGTAGCTCGTTTGTGCGTACGCGTTCATGTTGAAGACCACGCATCCGAACAGCACGAGTAGCAAAACCATCGCTGCTGGCAAGTCTGGCGAGCACAGTAGCCGAATGGCCCGGGCGCGCGCCGCCGTGTCACTTTGATTCATCATAAAAGCCTCCTAATGTTTCTTTCCCAATCCCGTTCCGCTTAATCTTGAGTCTTGGCATAGCAAAGATGGATTTGCTCGACCTCGGAGCTGGTCAACTTCATCCACATGGAGCCATCCCATTGGCGAGGTGTGCAATTGGTGCGCTGCGATCTTCTCTGGCCGACTTCTAGTTCGATACTTGCTATACCGAATTCGGAGGAGATGCTAGACATTTCTCGCATGTCTTGTCAATTACAAATTGCAGAATCAGATCGAGCAATATCGCAAACCTGTATTTACAAGTTTTGTAAGTAGTTGAAAAAATAGCCTAGTCTCTACGTTTTAGAAACACGTTTCTCCCAGAATTGTTTGGCAACATGTGAATGCACTAGGAGATGATCGGAAGCTGCTAGACAAATTCACAAACCGCGGTAATACTGGTCACGCCTGACCCAAGCGAGGTAATATGGCAATCAACCCCGAGTTCGAGTCGTTTACAGGGGCACCGAAGTACAAGCAAATCTACTCGCGTTTACGCAATGCCATCGTCAACCGCGAGTTTTCCTCGGGGGACAAACTTCCCAGCGAGAACGAGCTTGTTAAGCAGTTTGGCGCCAGTCGTCCTACGGTGAGTCGCGCGCTGGCTCAGCTTGAAACCGAAAATCTAGTCGAGCGTAGGGCAGGATCAGGTACCTTCGTTCGTGGAGAAAAGAACGTCGGAAATCTCGTTTTCGGCCTGCTGATCCCGGACCTTGGCGTCACTGAGATCTTCGAGCCCATTTGTCGCGGCATCTCGATCGAACGTAGCGGACCGTCCCACGATCTGTTATGGGGGGCGACGCTCTCTCCCGGAGCCCCGGTGGAAGATCAGGCGCGGCAACTGTGTGAGTACTACCTGCAGAGAAAGGTTTCCGGAATATTCTTCGCACCCTTAGAGCTCACGGCCCGGAATGAAGAAAGCAACCGTCGCATAACGGCCGCGATTGACGAGGCGCATATTCCAATCATTCTTCTGGACCGCGATATCTACGCCTATCCCCAACGCAGCAAGTACGACTTGGTGGCCATTGATCATCGCCGCGCCGGATTTGTGATCGCCAACCATCTCATTGAAGTCGGCGTCCGGCGGATCATTTTCTTCAGTCGTCCGCATTCAGCGCCGACGGTCGCGATGCGCACTGCGGGTGTCTTCGAAGCCATCCAAACGTCTTCAAAAGGCAAAGTCTCCGGCTGGACCGAATGTGGAGATCCCAGCGACGTTGAGTTAGTCCGCACAGTGATGACACGCCATCGGCCGGATGCATTCGTCTGTGCTAACGACCTAACGGCAGCGCGCTTGATGACGTCGCTCAACTCCTTGGGCGTGGATATTCCGTCACAGGTGAAGGTAACCGGATTTGACGACGTGCGCTACGCCAGCCTGCTGCAAACGCCGCTCACCACCATCCGTCAGCCTTGCCTGGATTTAGGAGCTACCGCCCTCGCCGCGATGTTCGGGCGGATCGCGAATCCTGGCACGCCGGCCCGCGACTATCTCCTCGATTTTCAGCTGGTCGTTCGCCAATCCACTGCTCTACCGGCTTCCAACAGCGAAGCACTGTCATCGCTCGCTAACGTTGTCACTGGCGAAGAGCCAGTGCGCAGTGCGAACAACGATGACCCGGAAGCATGAAGGGATTTGAGAATGAAGATTCTCAGCATAGGAGAAGTTCTCTGGGACGTCTTTGATGATGGGGAATACCTTGGAGGTGCACCTCTCAACTTCTCGGCTGCATCGCAGCGGCTTGGAAGTACGGCGGCATTACTTAGTGCTGTAGGAAGCGATGAACGCGGCGCACGGACGCTGAAAGCAATCCGTGATCTCGGGCTGACGACAGAGTTTGTTCAGCAGGTGACGCAGAAACCCACCGGGACGGCTTTGGTTTCAACGGACCGGGATGGGAATGCTGTGTTCACCATTGACAGACCGGCCGCGTTCGACTGTGTGCTGATCGATACATTGCTGCTGGAGCAAGTGGTTTGCTTCGCCCCTGACTGGCTTTATTTCGGGACCCTAGCCCAAACGAACCCGCAGACGGAAATGCTGCTTATGCGTCTGATCAAAGGCCTTCCTAAAACACGGGGGTATTACGATGTGAACTTGCGCACAGGTCATTGGGACCTTGGCCTCGTCAAAAAGCTCTCCTCTGTTGCTAAAGTCATTAAGCTAAATCATACGGAAGCCGAATTACTCTATGAGCGAACGACGGGAAAGAGCGGCTACAGCCTCGAAAACTTTTGCCGCTATTGGTCTTCGACATTTGATATCTCCACAATCTGCGTAACTCTAGGCCGTCAGGGTTGTGCAGTCTTCAGTGAAGATGCGCTGCGTTTTTTCAACGGTTTCACGGTCGACGTAGTCGATACGGTCGGCTCGGGCGATGCTTTCGCTGCTGCCTTTCTATATGGACTAAACGCCGGTTGGCCTATTGAAGAAAATGCCGCTTTTGCCAACGCACTCGGCGCAATCGTCGCTGCGCACCCGGGAGCAACGCCCGATTGGAACGTCGCGGAGTGCCACGCATTGATTCGCTCCCGCTCCGCGTCTGACACTTCATCGAAGTCCTAGACGGTATGGTAGTTTCAAACCGGACTTACCCAAAACCAAGGGAGAACACTCCGTTGATGACTTGCTCCTGGAAAATATAAGCACGGCATTGCGCTGATGAGCCTAAGGCATAGTGATTGACGGATATCCCGAAAACGAAAATTGTCGGGAATCTCGCTTGACGCGCCTGCCTTGTCGATGAGTGCCTCGGCGATTATGCGTTAATCCAGAATCATTCCTAACGACGAGCGGGTTGCTACCGTCAAGATGAGTCTATCCTGCGCTCGAAAGACCGAAAGGACCGCAGCATTGTGAAGCAAAGCGTTTAGTATTGTCAGAGAAACGCCTTCCAGTTACGGCAAATAGATCATGACTGTAACCGAGTCGTTGTCAGCGGCGGCGCTGCTATCGCGCCCACAATTGCAGAATCTGAGACACGTTTTTGACAACTGGTTGAAATGATTGCGGTGGAACTTGAAACTTAACTGCGTGCACACACCGGCTATCGGACTCACGAGTCGAAGACGGCTGTGTCTGGGATGGGTCCAAGCTCGAAGTCTCCGATGACCTGACGAAAGCCTTAGCGCCAGCCATCTACTATCATGATGGAACTCCCAGTGTTCGAACGCCGCGCATAGAGCAGAGATCGCTGGTCCGAAGAAATAGACAGGCTGTCGTTCGCTGCCTGCGTGACCGAGGCGATGGTCTGCTGCTTTCTGGAATGGATATCAAGCCGCACCAGATCTGCGGAAGCGGAATGTGGTGATCGCTTCAGGTAGAGAAGGCTGTTCTGAGTCAGTGTCCAACTATGCCAAAGCCCAGTCCCAATTGAGACGATTGGCACGTCATTTTGCGGGTCGGAAAGCAATTGTCTGCGAATCTGGGTAGCGTCTAAATCGCCAACATAAAACAGATACTTTCCATCGGTGGATTCTGCCCCGTTAAAGCCGCCTCGGATTGTTACCTGCGTCTCGGTTCCTGTGGCAATATCGTGACGCCAGACCTGCCAGCGGCCGGTTCGATCAGAACTGAAATAGACAGACTTCCCGTCAACGGACCAATGTGGCACGACATTATCTACCCCATCACCAGAAACATTTGTAAGCCGTGTGATTTGGTCGCTCGTCAGATCCGCTAGGAAAATTTGCGCGTGATTCCTAACGCGCGAATCGAAGGCGAGTGTCCTCCCGTCTGGTGACCAGCGTGGGGATCCCGTCATTGGGCCGTTGAAGTGTGTGAGCCGTTTCGGCTCGCTTCCGTCGCTATGTGAAAGCCATATCTCATTTGCCCCCGAGCGGTCACTGCGAAATGCTACCTGTGAGTCATCCGGCGAATATACGGCACTGGAATCGAAGAAGTTGGATACGATCAATGATTGCGATTCTTCGCGTCCGGTTAGGGAAAGCTTCCAGATGGAAACATTGTTGGGTGAATCGACATAGGCCATGCGGTTACCGGTTGGAGAAATCGCGGGTGATGAGGTGTGGGTCAGCGGGGTCGTCACTGCGACAGGCGCGCCTCCGCTTACCGGCAGGCTCCAGATGCTTCCCTGACTGGTCGCTTGGGCTGAGGAGAATATGATTCGCTTGCCGTCAGCGCTCCACGCAAGTCCATCAATCGGACGGGACAACTCGGTCAGCTTCTTTAGAGGACCGCCGGATGATGGAATAATGTAAATGTCGTCAGAAGAGTCTCCTTGTGATCGGCGGAAGGCAATCCAACTTCCACTGGGAGAGTACATTGCCTGATCGTCAACAGAGTAAGCGGGTGCGCTCGTCAGGCGACGTCGCGCACCCGACTTCACCGAGATGGCCGTCAGTTCAGGATTGCCGTTCACACAGTCCGTGGTAAGAAGTGCCTGGCCATCCGGTGACCATGAAAGAGAGGGTATGCCATGAAATGTGTCGCTGGCGTCACATACTGTCGCAACCGTCTGCTCGTTTTTGGAATCCTTTGAATCGATAATACGTATTTCGAAGGTTTGAGGAGCTGCGGCGGTATGCAAAAATGCTATTTGCTTGCCATCTGGTGACCAGATTGGCGCGTAGTCGTCGCTCCCAGTGTCGACCAGAAGACGCCGCGAATCTTCGGAGACGCGTTGCAGGTAAATGCTTCGATGCGGTCTCGCATCTGATTGCCATGTGTACGCCAGTTCCAATCCGTCCGGAGAAAATGCAGGCTGAAGGAAGAGCCCAGGTGTGCTGGTGAGTGGATGGGTCGTGGATGGTTGTGTGGGCTGGTGGTCATGATTGTCCTTTGCACGCACATAGACTACCGCTAGTGTGAAGACCAAGAAGATCGTGACCATTGCGGCTAGCCAATGCCGAGGTGCCCGTGCGTTTTGTTGCGCACTCAGTCGCGTTATAGAAGAGGACGCCGCAGCTGCAAGTTGAGCTATGTTCGGGATCGTCTCCTCCGGCGTCGGGACGCGGCAAACCAACGCGGTGAATCTGTATCCGGACTTTGGAACGGTCTCGATGAGTGGAACTGGCTCGTCGGTACTTCCGAGAGCCTTACGAATATTGGCTATGTGCACACTCAGGTTGGCGTCCTGGACATAGCTGTCGGGCCAAACCGAACGGATTAGGTATTCCTTGTCGAGAAGGCGTCCGGCATCCTGGACCATAACGACAAGCAAGTCGAACGTCTTCGGTGGCAGAGGAATCAGCGATTGGCCTCGCCAGACCCTCCGCTCTTTTACGTCGAGACGGAATTCACCAAAGGCGAAAATTTCATGATTCGTTGTCAATATACAAGTCGGCCTTGTTCGGAGCGCCGTAGACGAGAGATGCTGTCACGGCGATTCTTACACATAGGTTAGAGCTTCCCCGTCACAGCAGTGTTAATCCTCCTTCGCAGGTTATCGCACATTGCGGGCAGCGGCCTTTGGAAATCATTTGGCACTTATTTGGCGGGCTTTTGTGTGATGTGAGGCCACCGAACGTAGAGTCGTGCTCAAAGGTCGTCGAGTTCAGGTTGAATCTCTCCGTACGACCTGCTCGAACATTCATTGAGGTCTGATCATGCTCCGAAGAAGATTCCTGCAACATGCCCTTACTCTTTCGGCTGCTCCTCTGCTCGCGGGCGCGAGCCGTCTGGAGGCTCAGCGCATTCCAAAGATTGATCCAAGTCGCGATTTCGATTTCGTATTCTTCACCGACACGCACCTAGAGCCGGAACTAGGCGCGGCCGATGGTTGCGCGAGATGTTTCAGTCAGATTAATGAGGCCCACCCAGAGTTCTGCATTGCAGGAGGAGATCAGGTGTTCGATGTCTGCGAGCAGGATCTAACGCGCGCTCGTTCGCTGTTCACCCTCTATCGCAAGACGGAAGCTGAATTGGCTTGCAAGGTCCATCACACCATCGGAAACCATGATGTGATCGGAATTAATCAGAAGAGTCCGATTGAGCCCGGCGACGTAGAGTATGGCAAGAAGCTGTACCAAGATAATTTTGGCAAGCTCTACTATTCCTTCGACCACAAGGGTTGGCATTTCGTCGTGCTGGATTCCATCGGGATCGAGTACTACAAGATATTCAACCCGCACTTCGATGGCGAACAGCTTCGTTGGCTCGAAAGTGATCTGGCGGCGGTGGGAACAACCAGGCCGGTCATTGTTGTGACCCACGTGCCGATCGCTTCCATCCTGGGATCACTCTCTTCGGAGGGTGGTCGCGGTCCGATCGTCGCGAACGCATATTCGGTGCACTCCATCCTGGCGCGTCACAACGTAAAGCTGGTGCTACAGGGGCATTTGCACGTCTGGGAAAAATCGCAGTACCGCGGAGTCGATTACTTGATCGGCGGCGCTGTCTGCGGTTTTTGGTGGAAGGGCAAGATGGAGGACGGCAGTTCGGAGGGCTACACACTCTGTCAGGTGCGTGGCGACCAGGTGTTTACCTCCTATGTGACCTATCCTTGGGCCGCAGCCGATCACCCAATCTAAACTCATCGCCCTTCGCACAATCGCGTTTTCTATATCCATTTCCACTCAACTCTTTATTGCAAGAAAGGTAATCTATGTCCGTTCCTGCTCTCACTCGCAATTCAAAGCTCGCGTTGCGTACGCTTCTCTTACTGAGTTTGCTGACAGGCATTCCATGGCGATCAGCAAACGCGCAATCCACAAGCAAGATCACTGGCACCATTACGGATTCCTCCGGGGCAATTGTGCAGGGTGCACATGTGACGGTGGAGAACACAGCCACGCATGTTGTGTCCCAAACCACCAGCAACGCGGCCGGGTCGTATGTCGTCGCGGACACGCAGCCAGGCTCCTATCGGATCACTGTGACGGTCCGCGGGTTCGCTACGCGGGTGATCGACGGCGTACATGTCGATGTGAGCAAGGACACGCGCGAGGATGCGCAACTGGTTCCGGGTGCGAATTCTGAGAGAGTTGAGGTAAGCGCACCGGCTATCAGCCTGGAGACGACCCAGCCGCAACTGGGCACCATCATCGAGAACAAGATCACGGAGGAGATTCCCGTCCTGATCGGCGGAGGTCCGGGGAACCAAGGGCCGCACGATCGCCAGATCGATGACTACCTCTTCCTCGCTCCCGGCGTGAGTGGCGGAGAGTGGAGCCACCGGATCAACGGGGGTACAGACTACGAAGATACCGTGATGTTCAATGGCGTTGTCGCGGTGCAGTCCGAGACACAGGGCTACCAGTCGAATATTAACCCACCGTTTGAGATGGTCAATGAAGTCCAAGTGCTGACTTCGACGTTCAGTGCTCAGTATGGTCTTGGCCAAGGCGTTGCGTCATATCAGTTTGCCTCCGGCACAGACACGCTCCACGGGGATGGCTTCGAGGTTCTTCGCAACACAATGTTCAACGCCGCGGGGGCGAACCCGGGATTCAGCGCGGATGGCACAAAGTTATCCGCGCCGGCAATTCACGAGGACAATTTCGGGTTCTCGCTGGGTGGGCCAATCATGATTCCGAAGATCTATAACGGGATGCATAAGACGTTCTTCCACGTCAGTACCGATTGGTTCCGTCTCAATCAGCGCGATACCGGGACGATGACTGTGCCGACTGTGGCTGAGGTGAACGGGGACTTCAGCGCGCTGCTCTCGATGACGTCGCCAGAGACGATCTTCGTACCCCAAGGCTTCGTTGCACCTGCCGGCTGTCTTGCGCCGGCTCCGGGGCAGCCGTGGCCGGGCAATGTGATTCCCAAGGGATGCTTCAGCACCACTTCAGCTAGCCTGCTTCAGTTTATTCCTGCGCCCAGCCGTCCCGGACTTACGAACAACGTGAGCTCCTCGATTGGAACGCTCCCGACCCGACAGACCAACTGGGGGTTTTCGGTCGATCACAACCTAACGGAAACCCAGAGGCTACATCTCAGCTTTTGGCGTGACAAGTACAACTATGTCTTCTGCTGCAGCAACAATGCACACTTCGGCAATGAACTTGGTGGTGCTACAACGGAGCCGCGTCTTGGCACTGGCCTATTCATCACCTACTCCAATGCGATCACATCGAACCTGGTGATGACAGCAGGCTTTGGTGGCATGGGCGAAATCAATGATGGCTTCAACAAGTTTATGGGAGTTCAGCTTGCATCAGTCGTGGACGAAACTGTTCTCCCCACGATTTCCTTCAGCCAGAATGGCCTTCCGGATGCTCCGACTACATGGGGCAATAGCACAGCTGGCAGCACTAGCGCGGTCAATCGCAAGCTCGGTCTAAGCTTTGACAACAACTGGCTATGGACGAAAGGTCGCCATACGCTCAACATCGGATGGGAACTGCGGCGTGCAGCGCAGGACGACAATGAGTGCCCCACCTGTGGTGGATCCTTTAGCTTCAGCAATCGGACGACGGCCAATCCTTCGAACATCACGGGAACAGGAAATGCGTTTGCAAGCTTTCTGCTCGGCGACGCAGACTCGGCCTATCGCCGCTTGAGCACGGAAAACCGGCTTCGTAACTTCTATGTCGGCTCCTACATTCAAGATGACTGGAGGGTAACGCCCCGGCTTACCGTGAATGCAGGTCTGCGCTGGGACGTGATGGTTCCATTTACCGAAGAGCATAACAACGTCGTTTATTTCGATCCGACAGCGAGCAATGCTGCTGCGGTCAGCCCTGAGGGGGCGGCTCTCCTCGGTGCAGCGAACAAGCTCGGCATCTCCGGCTATGATCGTGCCGATATTCCTCTCAAGCATGTCGATCCTCGGTTCGGTATCGATTACAGCGTGAACTCAAAGACGGTCATCTCGGCAGGTTTCTCGATCAACCATCTCAATGGAGGGCCATACGACTTTGGCAATAACAAGCTGAGTCTGCAGTACGGCACCTTGCTGAACGGTATCGCCAACGTAAACTCTCACGGCTCCAACATCCCGGGCAATGGTCAGTGGGATCTAAATCCTCTTCCGATGCCTGCCAGCACCCCGTTCACGCCGACAGAGTTCAATGGGAATGGAGCATTGCATGCTTTTGCCCGTAATCCGGGGAAGTATCCGTACGGCGAATACTGGAATGTAGGTGTGCAGCGTGAAGTGCGGTACAACATGCTGGTCTCGATCGCGTATGTAGGGAATCGCGGGTTACATCTGGGATCGATGGTCAACCCCATCAATCAGACCGATCCCAAGAATCTCGCGGCGTTCTGTCCTAGCAACTCACTTACCGATCCGAACTGCGCGATGTCTCCAACATCTCCCAACTATGCATGGACCAGCGCGTTGTCACAAAAGGACCTCGCCACAGCGGGCTTCTCGATCTGTCCTGCGGGCACGCCCAGCGCAGGGTACTACGCTCCGTACTGCAATTTTATGACGGACTACGGAGCAAACGCGGGCTTGTCGCAAGCCTTGCTGCCATATCCACAGTACAACGCTTCGGAGTCGTGCGGCGGTATCTGCAATCCCTTCGACATGAATGGTACGGCCTTCTATAACGGGCTGCAGGCGCAGGTGATCAAACGCTACACGAACGACCTTTCCGTCCTGGCAAACTACACGCTCTCCAAGAGTATGTCCAATACGGATAGCGGCTTCGCCTATGCGAATTATGGTGCGTTGAACAAGTTCAATCAGAAGGCGGAGTGGACGGTTGCCGCGGCGGACCAGACGCATATGTTGAATCTTGCCCTGGTGTACGAGTTGCCCCTTGGCCCAGGCAAGTCGCTGCTCAATCAAGGTGGAGCTCTTGGCAAAAACCTTTGGGGAGGATGGCAGGTGAGTGGTGCGTTCCAATATGCTAGCGGGACGCCCTTGACGGTATTCACCAATAGCAGTGATCCACTACTCAATGGGTTCAATCGCGCGAACTATGACTCAAGCGTTCCTCTCCATGTGAATTACAAGAATTACTACAGCGGAAAGCCTGTCTATAACACGGCTGCATTCTCCGATCCTGGGTTTGCTCCGGGGAACTCACCAAGAAACCTTACCGAGCTCCGCACCCCCTTTAGCTCAAACGAAAACCTTGCAGTAGCGAAACGATTCTTTGCGGGGCGGCGTGTAGACATGGAAGTGCGCATGGAGTTCTTCAACGTTCTGAATCGTATGCAGGTTTGCACACCGGACACAACCGTCTCCGACGGAAATGAGAGCTTCGGGTATGTCCAACCCAACGGGAGCGGGGGAAGCAGTCCATGCCAGAGCAACACGCCGCGGCAAGGTCAGGCCTACTTCAAACTTTCCTTCTAGTTCGCATATTTCGGGAGAGGTAGCCACCAAGGCCACCTCTCCCGACAATTAACGCCATGATGGATTCGCATGGATATTTTAGCTTTGTGAGTTGCTCTCCTAAAGTCTCCAGCGCTGGTGAAGCTTGCGGCGGACAGATCGCTGAACGGGCAAATCTAGCCACGCAGCTTGACGCACCCACTGCTACCTACGTCCAATACTTCTTCTGAACCGACGCACAGATCCAAATCGCCGCCGACGCGTTTCGCGAGCTTTATATATCGAACCCTGATGTCCGTGCGCTGGTTAGCGGTCCGCTTCGCCGCAGCTGCGTGGCTACGCTTCTTGAGCAGAAATCAGATGAGGCGATGCTTGTCGTCACTTGGGTCACGGAAGCTCACGGTATCAACGAAATCCTCCAGGCCTACGGCCTCGGATAGACGTCACTCTATCCGCAGATAGACTCTATCTCTTACGACCCCGGTTCGATATCCCTACCTGTCCCAATTCTTGCACTTCCGGCTTCTTCTCCATCATGCTCCAGATCACTTTTGCCGTTGTTCCGGTTCTGCTGATGTGGGCACGACCGAGCTTGACATAGCGCTCCATCATCTTCATATTCGAATGACCGAGAAGCTTGCCAAGCTCGTATATATCACCGCCGTTCATCATGTACAAGACGCAAAGGTGTGACGCAGATCGTGGAACCAGAAGTTTCGAATCTGTGCTCGTCTGATGCAGATCTTCGAAGCTCCCTTCCAGTCTCGGCCTGCCGTAGTTCTCTCCCCGTGTTGGGGCGAAGATGCGATCTTCACCGATGACTGCTGGGTACCGCCGAATCTCCTCGGCCAGTTCCGACGTCATGGGAACATAACGTTCTTTCCCCTTCTTCAGCTTCGCTCGCACCGCGATCAGTTCCTCGCGATACATCACGTCCGGCCAGCGGAGGCGATGTATCTCCGAGGAGCGCATTCCAGTGGAGGCAGCGATCAATACAATCAACCTCATCCGAAGATTGGTCTGATTGAGGTGTTACCGCCGATTGCTAAACAGACGTGGGCACCTTGCCACACGACTACTGCATCTTGAAAACCAGCCGGGGCTTACCGGAAGCGTCCCAATTTTCTGTGATCGTGGAGAGCGGGACGACATTAGTGGGAAGGTAGAGCTTACCTTGTGCGGCCAGATCGAAGGTCTGGCGGATGCATTCCAGGAGCTTGGGCAAGGGAACAGATTTGAGGCCACTGCCCATAATCTGGATGGCCGAGGAGCGCAATGCAGCGGCGGGCAACTCCACTTGTTCGCGGCTGGCTTCGCCCACCTGGACGAAGCGAACATGATGTGCATCTTCAACCGCTCTAGCGACCGCAATAATGATCGTACGTGCGCTGCTACCCCAGAGGTAATCGACAACAATATCCAGTCCGTCGGCAAATGCAGCGGTAAGTTCTTGTTCTAAGTGTTCGACACCTTGAGGGGCTTCGGGGCGAAGATCAAAGGGTATAACGACATCAGCGCCGAGTGAACGGAGGGTTTCGAGCTCCTTCGCATTACGGCCGGTGACGATCACCTTTCTTGCTCCAAGTCTTTTTGCAACCTGAACCGCGACGACACCTGCAGAGCCGGTTGCACCGTTGATGAGGACAGTCTCGCCAGTCTGGAAACGTGCGCGCTCGACCAGCGCGGCGAAACAGGACATGCCGGGATTTGCCAGGGCAGCCGCAGCCACATCATCGAGGTTGTCTGGCAGGATGATGGTGCGGCGCGGGTCGACAAGAGACTGTTCCGCCATCGCACCGAAGGGAGCTTCGGGCATGGCGAAGTACACGCGGCGTCCATCGGCGAGCCTGCCTACTCCGTCCACGCCGGGCACAAAGGGATAGTGGTTGTCCGCGCTGTAGTGCGAGCCTGCGGCTCGGCCCCTCGTAAGATTGGTCAAGGCGGCGGCTGTGACGGTGACGACTTCGAGATCTTCACGCGGGACGGGACTTCGGAACTCGCCAAAGGTGGGCTTCGTACCGGCAGAGATTACGATAGCTGCTTTCACAGAAGTGTTCCTCTATAACTAGTCTAGAGAAGACCGTCTGTGCGACGCTTGATCGTATATGCCAGAGAATGACCCGAGACTGCCAAATGTTCTGGAGAGGTTGGGCATCGTCGCGTGGGAACTGCCGCGAGGGGCAATCCGGCAAACGTCCCCACACAGCCATCCTGAGGCGCAGCTGTGTGGTCTTGATCGAGGGCTTGCAATCCTTGAAACAGAGGTAGGGGCTTGGATGTGCCCGCCAGGACGTTGTGTATGGATTCCGTCCGGTATGGTGCATTCCGTGCGGTCGTGCGGCAAGATCAGTGGTTGGATGGTGCGTCTGGATATACGGAGAACAGCGAGCTTTCCTAACGAGCCTCGCATTCTGGCGTTGTCTCCGCTGCTGAAAGAGATTGTCGTACGGATGATGACCTGGGTAGAGAACCCGGAAGCGAATGTCGCCAAACGACGCTTGGTAGATGTGCTGCACGACGAGATCTGTTCGGCCATACAGATGCAATTGCACCTGCCAATCCCTCGTGATTCAGCATTGAAACGCTTGTCTGCGCGGATGGCAGAGGATCCCAAGGCTGCCAAGGATCTAGCTGCGTTAGCACGCGAGGTTGGCTTGTCGGAGCGCTCGCTGTTCCGGAACTTTCAGAAGGAAACCGGGCTAAGCCCAGGGCAGTGGCGCCGACAGATGCAGGTGCTGCGCTCGCTCGAGCTGCTGGCGGAAGGACGGTCGGTGACGGAGACTGCTTCTGAGGTCGGCTATGAGAGCGTAAGCGCGTTTACTCGAGCTTTCCGAGAAACAGTCGGAGTGACACCAACCGCATATGCCAATGAGCAGCGAAGCTCTTAGTCCTCGACTCGCGCTTTCTGTCACTTTGCGGTCAATCTCGAGAAGCGCGTCTCTCACTACTAACCCCACCCATGTCTATACATCGGACTCTCTGGGTGTTGAATGAGAGCGGGCAGATGGTGATTGCTCAGGCATAAGGCGTGCGTGCCATTACGGCTTTTAGGCCGACGGTTCCCCGATCAACAATAGCGAGAAAGGCAGCATTTGCTTTCTTTTTATCTCGCTTCTGTCGGAAGGTTTGGTGAGCTTGGATCAGGGCCACCGTCCAAGTCGCCAGGAGCAGACCGGCCGCGAGCTGGGCGTCGGGATCGGTAGGCTCTCGCCCCACGCATTCGGAGAGCGCTATGGATACGACTTGCGCCAGCTCGTCGCGTATCGCCCTAGCTCGGGCCTTGAGGGTTTCACTGCTCTCGATCGTCTCGATGAAGCGCTGGCTCCTGGCAGAGAATTCGAGGAGAGGACTTTGTTCCTTAACCAGCCGATGCGCGAGCAGGCGTAGCGCCTCGATGGGAGCGGCGCGGGTATCGCGCTGTCGCAATGCTTCGCGAATGAGGTCGCGGACCTCCTCGTCACGATCAAAGAACATATCCTCCTTGCGGGGAAAGTGATTGAACACCGTCATCCGACCGACTTTG
>Ga0302140_10001658_pt1 | contig 29109 bp, 18 predicted proteins | sample I_Bog_E1_1_FD_202095 | JGI IMG/M metagenome (GOLD analysis project Ga0302140, IMG submission 202095) | Peat permafrost microbial communities from Stordalen Mire near Abisko, Sweden - I_Bog_E1_1 | ecosystem: Environmental > Terrestrial > Soil > Wetlands > Peat | place: Sweden: Abisko, Stordalen... | reverse complement strand
GTCATGGCCATGTTCCCTCCTGGAGGTCCTGGTTGCCGTTCTCGCAGTTTCACGGTGGGTATGGACCGAACCTAAGCCCTGCAGGGCTTTTCCCTCAAGGAAAGCCGGCCTGCACGACGATGGAAAGTCCACGCATACTGCGAAACGGCTGTTGAGCCGCAATACCCATGAGATGTGTCCTGGAGTCGGCCCGTTGCACGAGTGGAGCATAAAGTAACCAAGGCCCCGCAACGGGCGAACGGTTACCGCTGGCTGGGCCCGTCCCACCATGCCTGGCGAAACCTGGTCCAGGTCGTATCCAACGCCTCCGGCAGCACGCGGGTGTCGGCGGTGACGGTCATGAAGTTGGTATCGCCGATCCAGCGCGGAAGCGCATGCATATGGATGTGGCTGGCGATGCCGGCGCCGCCCGCTTCTCCCAGGTTGAGGCCAAAGTTCATGCCCCCCGGCCGGTAGACGGCGCGGAGAACAGACTCGACGCGCTGGGCCAGCGCCATCATCTCCGCAGCCTCCTCCGGTGGGAGCGCGGCGAGCGAATCGACGTGCCGATACGGAACCAACAGGATGTGGCCGGTGGCGTAGGGAAAAGCGTTGAGGCACAGAAAGCAGTGTTCGGCGCGGACCAGCAAGTGGGCGGCCTTGTCGGCCTCATCGGCGGGCATGCCGTGGGCGACGGCATAGTCGACGGCAGCGATCATGTTGCAGAAGACGCAGTCGCCGGCCTCTGCGGCAGACTCCGCCCATGCCCGCAGCGCGATCGGGACGCCTGGGCAGGACGACTCCTGAGCGCGGCTTACGTACTGGTAGCGCCATGGCGTCCACAGTCGTTCCATGCGCCGAAGTATAACCGGTCTCTCCTGGGGCTGGTTCCCTGCTTCGACGACTGCTGGTTCCGCCGATGCTGGACAGCCCGTGCGAAGAAGAGCGTGGACGCGTTGCCGGCGACGGCGAAGGCCATGAAATGTGCGGCAACTCCACCATTTATAGGGCAAATGATTCATCGTGCCGCTACAAACTTACATTGACTCTGTTGCGGCCAGCGTATATTCTTTCTATAAGCCACTGCGTGTGGGATCCAAGTGCAGCAGCTCCTCAGTAAGATGTTTCATTCCTGCCCTGCCGAAGCTGCTTCGGGGAATTGCCAGCGCGTCTTTTCCTGGTTTGTATTTGGGATTGGACGGTTGCTCGACACACCGCCAGCGCCGCATGAGATGGAATGATCCTTGGATCCCGGAGTAACGCACCAATGACCGTAGAAGTCCACAATCCTGACCAAACCGAGAGTAAACCCCTGAGCACAGAACTGGAAACCCTAGCGCCCGAAGCGACAGCGGAACTGACCGACCTGTCCCCCGAAACTCACCCTTCGCCTGCGATGTCCGACGAAGCCGAATCCTCGGCTGCCCACTTGTCCACGTCCACCGGCGATCAACCAAGCCCGGAGACAACAGCAAGTGCTCCGGCAACGGCCGCCGAGCCGGACTACGACGCTGCGGACTTTGCCGCTGCGCTGGCGAACTTCGACCGGGAACAAGCGGCCGAGACGGCTGCTGCGCAGGACCTGACCGCAGAAGAGAAGGTGGTGTCGGGTACCGTCGTCAAGATCACCGACAAGCATGTGGTGGTGGACATTGGGCTGAAGTCTGAAGGGCTGATTCCGCTGGACCAGGTGCTGGACCTGCAGGGCCAACCCAAGTTCCAGGTGGGCGACTCTGTCGACGTGGTGGTGGAACGCGAGGAGCCGGAAGGCGGCTACCTGGTGAGCCACGAGAAGGCGCTGCGCCACAAGATCTGGGACAAGCTGGAACAGGCCGCCAACGACAAAGTGCCCGTCAAGGGGATGGTCGTCAGCCGCGTCAAGGGCGGCTTGACCGTCGACATTGGCATCAAGGCGTTCCTGCCGGGCTCGCAGATTGAGGTGCGTCCGGTGCGCAACCTGGACGGCTACATCGGCACGGAGATCGAAGTCCGCGTCATCAAGCTGAACAAGAAGCGCGGCAATGTCGTCATCAGCCGCAAAGAGATCCTGGAGGAAGAGCAGAACGCCAAGAAGTCGGAGACGCTCTCCACCCTGGAAGAAGGAACGATCCTGACCGGGACGGTGAAGAACCTGACCGACTACGGAGCGTTCGTCGACCTGGGCGGCCTGGATGGACTGCTGCACATTACCGACATGAGCTGGGGCCGGCTGACGCACCCGCGCGACCTGGTGAACGTCGGAGACGAGATCCAGGTGAAGGTGCTGAAGTTCGACAAGGACAAGCAGCGCGTCTCGCTTGGCTTCAAGCAACTGACCCCCGACCCGTGGCTGGACGCTACCGAGCGCTACCCGATTGGGGCGCAGGTGCGCGGCCGTGTCCTGTCCGTAACCGACTATGGCGCGTTTGTGGAGCTGGAGCAAGGCATCGAAGGTCTGGTCCACGTCTCCGAGATGACCTGGTCCAAGCGGATGAAGCATCCGTCGAAGCTGGTGAAGCCGGGCGACGAGGTGGAGACGATCATCCTGAGCGTCAACCCCAACGACCGCCGCATCTCGCTCGGCATGAAGCAACTGCAGGACAATCCGTGGGAGCAGTTGGAGGATAAGTACCCGATCGGCGCCATCATCGAGGGCCGTGTGCGGAACCTGACCGACTTCGGCGCTTTCATCGAGATCGAGGACGGCATTGACGGCCTGGTGCATGTCTCGAACCTGAGCTGGACCAAGCGCATCAAGCACCCGTCCGAGGTTCTGAAGAAGGGCGAGAAGGTCCGCGCCATTGTTCTGGGCGTGGAGCCGGAGAATCGCCGCCTGTCGCTTGGCGTCAAGCAACTGCTGCCGGACGTCTGGGACACCTTCTTCGCGCAGCATCGCGTTGGAGACGTCATCAAAGGCAAGATCTTGCGGACCGCGCAGTTTGGCGCATTTGTGGAGATTGCCGAGGGCGTAGAGGGTCTGTGCCACGTATCCGAGGCAGTGGACGCGAACCACCAGCCAGTGAAGCTGGATGTCGACTCCGAGCACGAGTTCAAGATCGTGAAGATGAATCAGGAAGAGAAGAAGGTCGGCCTGAGCATCCGTGCGGTTGGAGAAGAAGCGAGCCGTGCCGAAGTGGAGAGCTACAAGGAACGCAACGGCGACAAGGACCACAAAGACCACAAGGGATCGTCCTCATCGAGCAACAGCAGCAGCACGACGCTCGGTGACCTGATCAACTGGAAGCGCTCCGAACGCGAGTAGCTTGCGGGTGCAGCAAAATCGAGAGGCCGTCCCTTCGGGGGCGGCCTCTTTTTGTTGTATGCGATTTCGATGGATAGACCGGGAGGCTTGATCGCAGTTTTGTGTTTGGTGGGCCAGTGGGCCGATGAAGTCATCGTCGTTCTCCCCTCAAGGAAGACTGCACTCCACCAGCTTGTCCATGTCGCAGTGTCAGGAGAAGGGTGTTGGACAGGTCGAAGAGCAGCCCGCGGGGGATAAAAGCCGGGCAGGTATTACGAGGGGGCGATACTGGTGGTGCCGGCACTAAAGTGTCGGCCATGAGTGCCAGCCTATCCCGATGCTGGCATGTCTTGGCACGCTTCTAGATGGCGCGGGAGGACGCACTCGGTGTCAGCATGTGGTGCTCGCTCGGAGAGGGGAACGGGGTAACCATCTTGAGCGACGCCCGGCGCATCACTTCAAGCTCGGCCGGCGCGAAAAGCTCCGGCGGGACGCCGCCCACGGCCACGAAACCGGGGCTGTCGCCCAGCGCCTGAGAGATCTGGTTCCAGCGCAGGAAGGGCGACGTGGTGGGGAGAACGATGATGCGGCGCTTCGGCTCGGGGATGGCAAAGTAGGCTGTCCAGGTAACCAGGATCAGGCAGATGACCACGCCGTTCACCTTGCTGTAGGTGGTGAGCATGCTGGGATTCAGCACCATCCACGCGGACTGCACCAGGTCGTTGGTCGCCATCATGCCGAGGCCAAGGCTGACGCCGAAGATACGGCTGCTATACGACAGTCCCATCGGCCGGATGGCAAAGCAGACGAACAGCAGAAGGCAAAGGGTCAAGATGCTCTGGGTTCGCTGGAGCTGAGAGACGGCGGCTACCAGATATTTTGTGCCCGTCATATTGGGGGCAAAGGCAGAGCCGAGTGCTACCGCAACCGAGATGCCAGCGGCCCATTTGAAGACCAGCATTCCCAGCGTCTGGAGGCCCTTGAGCGGCGCCATCGCCAGCTTGAAAACACTATAGACGACGATGAGGGTCAGTACCGATTCCAGCGCGAAGCTGATCCAGTAAATATAGAAATACGAGTAGTACAAAGCAACTTGCTGAAGTGGGTGGGTTGCGGCATAGCGATTGATCGATGTCAGGAAGATATTCGAAGCAATCCGAACGGCGAGGAAGTAGCCGAGCCACGAGTAGTCCCCCCACTGCTTCCTGGCGACCATGACGCACAAGGCGACTATGCACAACATGACTTCAAGGTAGGCGAGCGTACCGAGAAATGAGATTGAGGTCACGCGCAATTCCCCCTGGACAAGTTGAGGATACCTTATCCAGGGGGAACGTCAATGAAATTATTTGCAACTATCCGGTTATCAGCCGGTAAGAGCTGACTACCAGCCGCCGAGACCGCAGGAGCCGGATCCCGGCTCACACGTGGGAACCGGCATTGCGCTGGTCTTGGTGGCCGTGACAGTCGTCTTCGCGGTGGAGGCGCTGCTGTAGGTGGTGGCGATTGCTCCGGTGACGGCGAGGGCGATGACGAGGCTGCGGACGATAGTGTTCATGGTTGTTACTCCCTTTTTTGGTTACTCCGAGTGGGCGGTACCGAATCTTTCTCTGGACTCACCAGATGGACCAACAGTAGGATGTATATGCTCACAAGTCCACGAAAATCAGATACATAACTTGGTATTATACTAATTTGGTTACCGAGGTAACTATTTTGGTACAAAGCCCCTCTATTTACTGGGTGTTTTGTGATTTGATTCGATATTCCACGGGCTATTGCACCCCCAAAAACGTCCTGGAGCCCACCGCAGGCGTTAGGCTTTTCGCGAAAGCTACACCCTTTGGGTCATGGGGCTGGAGACCCCGGACGCGGTTCCTCTCTCCCGCCGGTGGATCGCAGCAGCGTTTCCTCTACAACTGTTGGGGGATGCGGCGGAAATGACTGTTTAGGCTTGGGTTAACCCGCCCGCTGCTCACCCCGGACAATCGGGGGTGGTTTGGGCGCCGTGTGTCCGGTTATGACCGACATCTCGGTCAATCTTCCTGAGTCAAGTTCCGGAGAAACAGCCCGACACTGAGCCCGCGTAGCAGCATGTGGCCGGCCCTCGCCGTGGTCTCCGGGGTGACTTTCACCGCCAAGTCCGCCAGAACCCGGCGAAGCAAGGGCAGGTCCAGGAACTCCCCGGCCAGCGGCACCTGGTCGAGTGAGTCGAGGCAGTCTTCGATCGCAGCCCGTTCCTGCAGCACACGGTGGCCGACGTCTGCCGCTTGCAGCCCCTTCCGGCTCCCGTCGAGCACCGTGGCTGGGAGGCGATCCCGGAATGCGCGCCGCATCAGGGAGCTGGTTTGGCCGGCGCGGCGGAACTGGTGGTCCGGAACGCGCAGCAGAAACTCCAGCAGCGGCAGGTGGACGGTGGGGTCGCAGAACGATACCCGGTGTCGGGCGCCCAGCTCCGACCACATCCCCGCCGCAACTCCCCAGGCAGGCAGGAAGAACCGTGGCCAGCAATCCTCCAGGGGGGAAAGGGCGAACGTTGGGTCAAAGCCCGCCGCGAGCATCCGGCCTTCCAGATCCAGTTCCACAGCCATCCGCGGGTTCAGCGCAGAGTAGGCCTGCCACGGACTGCCTTTGCCGGACCTCATCCGTCGCCAGCTGCTGCGGGCGTGGTGCAGCAACGGCTTCAGCACCTGCCGCTTGACGGTGAGCCAGGGGTTCCGTTCCCCGTGCAGCAGCAGTTGCCATGCGACGGATGCGCGTCCTTGCCGCAGGGCCAGCAACGCCGAACCGCTGCCCGCCCAGGAGACGCCTGCGTTTCCCAGCGCGCCGGTGAGCACGACTCCGGCTCCGTCGCGTGCTGCCGTCTCCGCGATGGCCTGGAGCCAGAACTGGTTGGAGGCTGCATGGCTGGGGCCGTCGTGGATCTGCAAGAAGTGCTCGATGCCCTGCAGCACGCCGTAGCCCGCGGCGTCGACCGCGCGATGCCGCACATTGGCGCCCGCCATCCCGGCGGTGGCATGGGCCATGGTCCACTCATCGCCCAGCCTGGCGTGGCCGGCGCCGTCCGGCGGCAGCAGCGGAACCGAAGTGTAGGCCGTCAGATCGCGGCCCTGGCTGGCCAGCAGGGGCGCGGCCAGCGCGGCCACCGAACCCGAATCGCGCCCGCCGGAGAGCGTGGCCGCCACCGGCTGCTGCGAGCGCAGGCAGCTCTTCACCGCTCGGCCGTAGCGCTCCAGAAAGGCCTCTTCGTAGTCCTCGTCGCGGCGATAGGCCAGCAGTTCGCGGCCCAGCGGAGACCAATGCTGCCAGCGCCGCAGCACTCCCTGGCACCCTACGGTCATGGCCTGCGCCCACATCAGGCGGCGGAAGCCCTTGTAGGCTGTCCGCTCCGCATCGTGCTGCCAGGAGACCAGCACCTGGGCGAGCCGCAGCGGATCCGGCTCTCTGGCAACATTCGGCAGCGCCAGCAGCGCCTTCAGGCTAGATGCAAATGCGATCCAACCGTTGCCCTCGATGAAGTACAGCGTCGCGTTCCCACAGGCGTCCCGCGCCAGCAGCAGACGGCGTTCCCGGCGATCCCAGCCTGCGAGTGCCCAGTCACCCTGCAGGTGCGGGCTCACCTCGTCGCCCCAGCGGTCGAACGCAAGGTTGACCAGTTGCCCGTCGGAGGTCGTTGTCGCATCCTCCGAGGAGATGCGGAAGGTTTCCAGCAGCTCTTCCCGGTTGTCGAGCCTTGCGGCACTCACCACCAGCCCGCGCTCTCCTCGCACAGGCTGGCTCTCGCATGCATCGTACGGGTTGGTCTGGAGCAGCAGATGCCCGAGCCCCAGCGGACCCTCGAGGACACTGCCGCCGCCATCGGGACCGTAGTACGCCATGGCGGCTCGCATTGGGTCCAGGCAGTCGCGGTCTACAGGGGCGGCGTCGTATCGGCAGATTCCGTAGATTCCGCTCATTGCGGTCGTCGAGCAAAGGTTGTCAGGGTCTTGAAGCGTTCGCTGCCGGGGCCGCCGGTGACCACGCACGGGCCCAGCTGCAGCCATGCGTGGGCGCTGAACTCCGCCGAGCTTTCCCGTCCTACGCCCCCGTCCCGTCCTGCGCCGAAGGTCACCGTTCCCTCCAGCCCGCGGCGGCGCAGCATGCGGGTGGCGGCCAGGGCCTGCGCCAGGCAGCGGCCATCCCACGGAACGCGCCGAGCCACTCCAGCGACTGCCCAGCCGATCTCCTGCGCGATCCGTATCTGCTCCGGTGTCGGCGAGGCCTCGCTCTCCGTCCCCGGCGTGCCCAGCCATGCGGCTATCCGGCGGAACGGCAGCAGCAGCATTGCGGCGCGAGCCAGCACCAACGCCAGCAACGCCTCTCGCAGCAGGCGCTTTCGCGCGCGGGGGAGCGCCGCATAGCGCCGCATGCTATTCCACACGGAGTAGCCCTTCCCGCTCCATCTCCGCCAGGAATCCCACCAGGTCCACCGCGCAGGTCTCCGGCGCAACGTGGTATTCGGTGACGAGCCGATCGACCAGGTCTGAGAAGGTCAGCGGAGTCTTCAGATTGTCCCAGATGCTCCGGGCGGGTCCTTCCAAACCGTAGTATGCTCCCGCATCGATGCTCATCAAAACGGTCTCGTCGTCGAGCTCGGTCGAGAGCATATCCTGGGCGCGGGACAGCTTGTCTTGCGGGCCAAAGTGGCGCATCTACTTTCCCTCCTCTGCCGGACCGGCGGCAAACCGCTGTGCCCAGTCCTTCTCCAAGAAGCTTACAAGCCCTGCGATGCGGGCAACATCGCGGCGGCGCGTGACGGAGAGCAGGGGTGTCTCGCGCGCAATGCGTCCCGCCAACCGCATCAGGTCTGCCTGGGTCTGCTGGCCTTCCAGAAAATGGGGTCGGTACAGGTTCTCCAGCAGGCGCTGCACGCGGTCGAATCCGCGCAGCTCCACCACCTGCGGGACGTCGCCGTCCTGGTCGGAGAGAACATGAATGGCGCGCAGCGGGACTGGATCTGGGCAGTAGCCCTCGCCCATCGGGACCACGTATTTATCGATGTCGAACCGCGCTCCCGCGGGAGTTCCCAGCCGTTCGTATGCGTCTGCACAGAGCCGGACGTGCGCCAATGCGGGCAGGATCCGCAACCCATCCGCGGTTGCGGTTACGGCGCAGACGTCGTCGCTGAGCAAGCGATAGCCGCTGTGGTGGAACTGCGCGGCGAGCGTGGATTTTCCCGCTCCCTGGGCTCCGACGAAGATCATTGCGCCCCACGGCGTCTCCACCGCGCTGCCATGCAGGGGAAACAGGCCGCGCTGGTAGAGCAGGGCGCCCATGGTGGAGCCAAGCAGAAACAGGCGAACCTTCTCCGGGGAAGCATCGATGACCGGCTCAATGACGATGCTGCTCCCGTCCTGCACGGTGTACTGCGCGACCCCCTCGATGGCCAATCGGAAGAGACCCGGCCGAACCTCAAAATAGCCATGCTCCATCGGGTCGAGCGTGCTGCGAACCGGGGGCGACAGGCAGATGCTCACGTCCGGGCCAGCCGTCGGCTGCGGATGGAGTGGAAGCTCCGGACACGCCAGCTCCGAATGGATGCACAGTCCGTAGGCCCAATACTTGTAGAGCGACATTTTCAACCCCGCACCACACGAGAGAGTCTAAAGGCTGTGCAGGTAGGCGAGCACGTTGTTGATGTCGTCCTCGCTGAGCATGGTGCCCCAGGGCGGCATCTTACCCTTGCCATTCTTGATGATTACGCGGATCTGCGCAGCAGTTTTCTTGTGCGGGGATTTGGTCATCTCGCCCCACAGGCTGGGTCCAAGCAATACCTGGTCCTTATTCACCGAGTGGCATTGCATACACTTCTGGACGAAGATTTGCTGCCCCGCTGAGGCAGACGGCTGCTTGGAGGCGGTTGCGGGCTGGGCGCGGGCGGCAACAACACACAGGACAAGCGGCAAAAGAGCCGCGGCAATCAGTTTTTGTTTCGGCATGTCCTCATCCTAAAAGATAAGGGAGCCGATTCCTAGGGAGGGTGCGGGTTTTCCGGGCTGGGCCAACCTGGCAGGGGGTACGAGTGGTCCGTCCTATTCCCTGGAGCGCCGTGTCCGGGAAGCCCCAAGCACCTGGAAGCTGATGCCGGCAGATATCCCATAGGGATGCAGCGCGCCATAGGTAAACTGCGGCCAATCCTGGTACTCCACGTCCACCAGGCGGAGGCGCAGGCGTTGGCCAATGCGCAGGTCCACTCCGGCTCCGGGCGCAACGACAAAATAGTCGCCGCGGCCATAGCCGTAGGGGAACTCGAAGCGCCCGCCGCCTGCCAGCACCTTGACGTAGGGCACAAGGCCATTGGGGCGAAACGACCAGCGCGGCCCGGCCAGCAGCGTGGACTGGCTCTCGCCCGCATAGGGGTAATTCAAGCGCCGGACCTCCGTCTCGATGCCGCAGCGCCAGAGGAGGTTGGTGTCCACATAGATGCCTGCGCCGGAGATCTTCTGCTGGCCGTAGTCGCCTTCAAAGCCGGAAAAGGTCCCGCCCACGATGACGTACATCCCGGTTCCGGTGCCTGTTGGCAGCGCCTGCGCGTTCGCCGCGCGACTGCTGACCAGCGCGACCAAGAGAAGCAGCGCTACTGCGACTGCCATCGTCCGTACGCCGCCCGTCCCTGCGGAAGCTTTACAGTTCTGGATCACTGCGTCACCGTAAGCGTGATGTCAACCGACTGGGTGGTGCCGGTGCCTAGTCCGGTAGCCGTCATCTGGAAGACGTAGGTTCCGGGCGGCGTGCCGTTCACTTGCAGTCCGGCGCACCCGCTGAGCCCCGTCGCGATTCCCGCCAGCAACAGAAGCATCCACAGACCGGCGAGGCTGTTACGCTTTCGCCGCGGGCCGCTCCAGAAGAGCAATCCAAGCAGCGCGCCGCCGGGAAGCAGGCAGAGCGCAACCGTGGGTGCAGCGCCATGCCGGTCCAGGCTGGCCTGCGGTCCGCTGGTCAGCGGCGATCCCGTATCGACCACCACGTTGACCACCTGTGTGCCGCCTGCGCCGAGCACCACCGAGTCCTTGCTGAAGGTACAGGTCGCCGCAAATGGAAGGCCGAGGCAGCCGAGGTTGAGCGTGTCCGTAAAGTTGTTGACCGAGGTCATGGTCAGCGTGACCGTGCTGTGCTGCTGCGACTGCACCGACACGGACGAAGGATTCATCTGCATGGTGAACTGCGTGGGGCTGGCAACGATGATGCTGGTCTGCGAGGAGACGGACGAGGTATAGACGGAGTCGCCGGAGTAGCTGGCGATCACGGTGGGCGAGCTTGTCAGCAGGTTGACCGTAATCGTCGCCACGCCCGTCTTGTCGACGATGACCGTGCCGAGCACGATTCCGCTGCTGGTGAAGGTAACCGTGCCCGTGGGAGCCACCGGCCCGGTGTAGCGGACCACCGAGATCAGCGTGACCTGCTGGCCGCCGGTCAGCGAGGTGGAAGACGCCGTCAGCGTGTCCGTCGTGGGACGGAGCTGCACCGCTTGCGCCAGGACCGCGGAGACGGCGGCGAGATTGAGTGAGTCGCCGCTATACGCGACGGAGAGGGAGTGTTGACCCGTTGTCAGCGTGCCGGGTGTGAACGTTGCCGAACCGGTCGCATCCAGCGTGGCGCTGCCCAGCATCGTCGTCCCGTCGCTGAACACGACGGTCCCGGTGGGAGGCTTGCTGCTGCCGTTGGAGACCTTGGCGGTAAAGGTGACCGAGTCCAGCGCATACGATGGGTTCTCGCTGGAGACGACCGAGACCGTGGTGGCCTGCACGACAGTTTGCACCAGCGTGGGCGAGGTACTCGGCGAGTTGTTCGCGTCTCCGCTATAGACCGCAATCACGGAATGCACGCCGGGCGACAGACTGGACAGGGCGAACGTCGCCACGCCGGAGGCGTTCAACGTGGCAGCGCCGAGAGTGGTGGTGCCGTCCTGGAATGTAACCGTTCCGGTTACACCACCGCCCTTGCCCACAACCGTGGTCGTGAACGTAAGCGGCGCGCCGGCTACCGATGGGTTCGCGCTGGAGATCAACGTCACGCTGGTCCCGGCGATCTGGACCGTCTGCACCAGAATGCTGGACGTGGCAGCCTGGTTGTTGGCATCTCCGCCATAGGAGGCCGTAATCGAGTGCTGCCCAACGGCGAGCGCGGCTGTACCGAACGTGGCCACTCCGCCGGCACCCACAGTCCCCATATCCAGAATCGTCGCACCGTCGCGGAAGGTTACTGTGCCCGTGACCGCGGCCCCTTGCGGTGCGGCGATGGTCGCCGTGAAGATCACATTGGTCGCCGCAATCGCGGGATTGGCGCTGGTGGCGAGCGTAATTCCTCCAGCCTGCAGCACCTGCTGGTTCAGCACGGGCGACACGCTGGCGCTGTTGTTTGCGTCGCCGCTGTAGGCCGCCGTGATGGAGTGGCTGCCCAGAGCAAGCGACGATGTGGAGAAGATGGCCGCGCCCGCACTGAGCGATGCGCTACCCAGCACCGTGGCTCCGTCGGCAAACGTGACCGTCCCGGTAGGCGCGCCTCCGTTCGTCGTAACACTGGCCGTGAAGGTGATGGAAGCTCCGAAGGCGCTCGGGTTAACGCTGGTTGCGAGCGCTGTACTGGTCGTCGCAATCTGGACGACCTGGGTTACCGGCGCGGAGGTGCTGGCCGTGTCGCCCGGGTCTCCGCCATAGACAGCGGTGAGCGTGTGCGATCCAACCGCGAGGGTCGAGGTGATGAATACCGCGACTCCCTTAGCATTCAACGTTCCTGTGCCCAGCGTTCCACCCGCGGCATCGACAAACGTCACGGTGCCGGCGGGGACGCCCCCGTTGCCGGCCACGACCGCTGTCAGCGTGATCGTGCTGCCCGCAATCGAAGGCGTGCCACTGGAGACGAGCACCGTCGTGGTGGTGGCGGGAACGATGGTCTCCACCAGCGGCGACGACTTGCTGCCGACATAATTGGTATTGCCCGTATAGGTTGCCGTGACGGAGTCGGCACCCACCGTAAGGGTGGAGACGCTCAGGGTTGCGATGCCGGCCGAGGAGACGGTCGCCGTGCCCAGGGTCGCGGTGCCGTTCAGGAAGGTGACTGCGCCTGAGAATGGCCCTCCGGCGCCCGTCGTGCCACTCTGCACCACCGTCGCCGTCAGGATGAACGGAGCACCCGCGACACCTGGATTGGTGCCGGTCGCGAGGGTCGTCGAAGTTGCGATCTGCAGCACCGTCTGGACCACGGCGGTCGATGTCGATATGAGGTTGTTGGTGTCGCCGCTGTAGGCCGCAGTGATGGAGTGGGACCCGGCCATCAGCGAACTGGTGGCAAACGTCGCCTTGCCGGTTCCATCCAACGTCCCGCTACCGAGCGTGGTGGTGCCATCGAGGAATGTGACGGCGCCGGTGGGGATCATCCCGTCGGTGCGGGAGACTACAGCCGTAAAGGTGACGCCGACGCCCGCATAGACGCTCGCGTTCGACGTCGTCAACGCGGTGGATGTCGCGGCCTGCATCACCGTCTGCACCAGCACAACCGACTGGCTGGAAAGGTCCAGCGAATCGCCGCTGTAGTTCGCCGTGATGTTGTGCGTGCCGCCGCCCAGCTTGGACACGGAGAGCGTGGCCACGCCGCTTGCGTTCAGCGTGGCCGTGCCGATGGGAACGCCGCTATCGGTGAGCGTGACCGTGCCGGTTGGGACCGAGGTAATGCCGGCCGGCCCTTTCACCGTCGCGGTAAAGGCGACTGCGGTGCCGGCAACAGACGGGTTCGGGGTGGAGGTGAGCGCAGTCGTGGTGGGCTGCTCCACGTTCTCCGTCACCACAGCCGAGGTCGCCGTCGCATTGTTCACATCGCCGCTGTAGACGGCGGTAATGGGATGCTGTCCCGCCGTGAGCGTGGCAATCGACAGGGTGGCGACGCCGGTGCCGTTCAGTATCCCCGTGCCAATCGACTTGGTTCCGTCCAGAAAGCTGACGGTGCCTGTCGGGGCGGGTGTGGTTCCGTTCGAGACTGCCGCGGTAAACGTCACCAGCGCGCCGACGGCGACAGGGTTTGCGCTCGGCGTCAGCGTGATCCCGGTCGGCTGCACCAGCAGCACCTGGCCGGACAGATTGATGGTGCCGGGATTATCCGCTGCGTTCGACACGACGGTGGCCGAGCCATTCACCACCATTCCGATGACGGTAGGCGCGAACTCCACACCCAGCACGCACGACTGGTTGACCGAAAGCGGCTTGACCAGGGCGCAGGTCGTGCTGGACGCATCGAGCGCAGAATAGCTGACCAGGTTGAATGCGCTGAAGTTGAGGGTGGCGTTGCCGTCGTCCTCAATCGACTCCGGCTGCGGCGGGGAGGTGTTGCCGACACGCATCACCGGATACAGGAGCGAGGCGGTGTTGGAGCTTACCATCCGGATGATCTGATGAAACATGTCGGCGATGTACAGATCACCTGGCCCATCCAGGAAGAGCGCATAGGGTCCATCGAGCTGCGCGCCGTTGGCCGGGCCGCCGTCTCCGCTGGTCGCATTGGAGGTGCCCGCAATGGACTGGATGATGCCGGTGGCTGCGCTGACTTTGCGCACCAGGTGGTTGCCGGAGTCCGCCACATAGAGGTTGCCTGCCACGTCGACCACCACGCCAGCCGGCACATTCAGCGTAGCCAGCGTGGCCGGCCCCGCATCGCCGCCATAGCCGCGCGCGCCGGTGCCTGCCACCGTCGATATGGTGCCCGCAGTGGTCAGCTTGCGCACGCAGTTGTTGGAGAGGTCTGCAATATACAGGCTGCCGTCGCTGCCCAGCGCGATGCCCCACGGATAGTTCAGCAGCGCAGAGGTGGCCGCGCCGCCATCGCCTGCGTAGCCCGCCGTCCCGGTCCCGGCAACCGTAGTGATAATGCCGGTGGTGAGATCGACGCGGCGAATGGCATTGTTGCCGGTATCGGAGATGTAGAGCAGGTGGTCGCCGTCAAAGGCCACTCCGCTGGGATAAGCCAGGTGGGCCAGCGTCGCCTGTCCGCCGTCGCCGGAGTAGCCCTCCTTCCCACCAATGCCCGCAATCGTGTAGATGTTGCCGGTCGCGGCGCTCACCATGCGGATGGCATGGTTCGCGCTGTCCGCGATGTAGAGGTTGCCCACACCGTCCAGCTTCACGTCCGCGGGTGTGTCCATCATCGCAGAGGCTGCCGGGCCGCCATCGCCGCTGAATCCGGCCGTACCGTTGCCGGCCACGGTGGTGATGATCCCGGTGACCTTATCGACTCGCCGGATGCGATGGTTGTTGGAGTCGGAAAGAAATAGGTTTCCCAGGGAGTCTGCAGACCCGCCCATGGGCAGGAACAATGGGGACTGCGTTGCCAGCCCTCCATCGCCGCGGTAGATCCACTGTCCGTTGCCGGCCACCGTCGAGATCATTCCGGGAAAGAACACGGCCGTAGCCCCCACCCCTGTGGCCTCCACCAGTTCGCTGCCCAGCACCGTTCCGCTGTTCGACAGCAGGACCACGGCACCCTGACGAACGCCGGGAAACTTTGGCTGGAAGCTGACAACGACGGTGCAGGACTGCCCCGTGAAGTACCCCAGTCCCACGCTGCAGGTGCCATTGGACGCAAAGGTAAAATCCTGGCCCGCGACGCCCTGCGTCGTCACTTTGACGGCGCTCAAGCTGCCCGCGGCGGTAATAGGAACGGTTACGGTCGCGGTCTCCGCTGTGCCCACATTGGCAGAGGCCGCGAATTGATAGGCGGGCGTCAGCAGAGCCACTTGGGCTCCCGCGCTCAACGCCAGCGAACATGCGGTGCCGGCCAGTATGAGCTTGCCGCCCACCCTGCGCAGTCTGGAGAAAAAGGCGGTCGTACGGCCTTGAGAGTCTGAATGGATTCCGTACATAATCCGGGGCCTTTTCTGTAGCGCAGCGCGCCGCGAGAGGAATCTCTCGGTACCAGCCCAGACTCTGCGGAATTGTCGGTTCAGTAAATACGACTTTGGCGTAGCATCGGTACCAGAACCGTATAACGTGCTGAAACCAAAACCTTTAAAGACGAACCGTGGAATCGCCGGAGGGGAAGAAGGTTACCATTTCCCCCTAATGCCGATGCATCGCACCGACGTACATCATTACCTCCGCACCGACGAGAACAGCCAGAAAGACGCTGTGCCGCAGCGTGAACCGGAACAACCTGGCCTGCTCCGCCACCGGCATTCCGGTCGCCGCGGCCGCCACCGCTATCGTTTGCAGGCTGATCATCTTTCCCATCACGCCGCCCACCGAGTTCGCCGCCGCAATCAACACCGGGTCCAGCCCCAGCCGCGCCGCGCTGACCGTCTGCAGGTTGCCGAAGAGCGCATTGGACGAAGTGTCTGACCCAGTCAGGAAGACCCCGAGCCATCCCATGATCGGGCTGAAGAAGGGGAACGCACGGCCCGTGGACGCGAACGCCAGCCCCAGGGTTCCCGTGGCTCCGCTGTAGTTCATCAGGTAGGCCATCGCCAGCATCGCTGCGACGGTAATCGTGGGCCGCAGAAGCTTGCGCGCCACCCCGGCGACGATCCCGCCCAGCGCCTTCGGCCCCATGCCGGAGAACGCCGCAGCCAGCAGCGACGCCAGCATGGCGGCTGTGCCCGAGGCCGAGAGCCAGTTGAAATTGAACATCGCGGCGTACTTCGTCGGAGCCGGGGCCACCGGCGGCATGCGAAGAATCCGGTTGTGCAGCCCCGGCCACGCAAAGGCATGCGAGACGCTGTTCAAGCGGAGCGCAACCGGCGGATATCCCCACGCCAGCACAAAGACGACCAGCAGCGCATACGGCATCCACGAGGACCAGATCTGGCGCGGCGAGTAGTGCGGCCCGGAGCGAGGATCGTGCGCCCGCTGCGGAAGAACATCCGTGGCCGCCTTCATGGAGACATCGACCTCGCGATCATGCTGCTCCAAATGCCGGGGCTCCCAGAAGCGCAGCAGCAGCACCAGGGCGCCCATCGCCCCGATGGAACTCAGAATGTCCGCCAGTTGCGGGCCGATGAAGTTGGAGACGCAGAACTGGATGCCGGCAAACACCGCCCCACAGGTCAATACCGCCGGCCACACCTCCAGCGTCGCGGGCAGTCCGCTGGTCACCAGGATCAGATACGCAGGCAGGAAAAACGCAAAGGGAGAGGTCAGCCGGCCGGCCATTCCGCTCAGCCTGGCCAGCGGCAGTCCGGTGATGCCTGCGAGCGTGATCAGTGGAATGCCGATGGATCCAAACGCCACCGGAGCGGTGTTGGCCAGCAGGCAGATGGACGAGGCGTACAGCGACGAGAATCCCAGGCCAACCATCATGGCCGCCGCCACGGCCACAGGCGTCCCAAACCCCGCACACCCTTCCAGGAAGGCCCCGAAGGCGAAGGCGATCAGCAGCGCCTGCATCCGCTTGTCCGAGGTGATGGAGCCGATCGAATCCCGGATGACCTCAAACTTGCCCGTCGTCACCGTGATCTCGTAGAGAATCAGCGCCCAGAACACAATCCACGAAATAGGGAAGATGCCAAAGCACGCACCCAGCGCAGTGCTGCCGACGGCCAGGCCTACCGGCATGCGGTAGGCCAGCGTGGCCAGCACGAATGTCGCCGCCAGCCCGGAGAGCGCCGCAATCCAAGACGGCTTGCGCCTGACTGCCAGCAGATAAAGAAGCAGCAAGGTTGGGAGTATGGCCAAGAGCGCTGAAAAGCCCATCCCCCTGCCCAGCAACTCGTACGGCTGAGGCCAAACTCCGCCCATCTCGAATCCCTCGCTTGCACAGAAGATACCGTTGCAACCTTGCATCGGTCGAGTCCGTACACAGAAAAGCAACCGAATGCCGGCCCGCTTTGCGCAAGCGTACAATTCGGGCGCATCATCCTCACCAGGAATCGGAGTCCTTCATGAAGCTCGCCCTCGCACTCGCTTTGTTCCCACTGCTGTCCACCAGCGCATTCGCACAACGTCCCTGGCAGCAGATCACGGTTCCATCGGTGGGTGAGGCCGCCGCAAACTTCAAGGCTCCGCCGCACGAGTACGGCGCCATTCAGCCCTTTCAGAGCTGGAACGGTGCGCCCAGCGGGTACGACGCGCAGGAGGTCCGGGCAAGGATCGTCCGCGACCTTGACCGCCTCTCGGCCAATGGCATCTTCATCATCAATCTCTCTCCCGGACGGCGCGCGCCGGGCGAAGGCAAATACCTCTCGCCCGAGCATATGGACCAGGTCAAGTTCACGGTCGCCGAACTGGCCAAGCGCAATATGCGGGCGTGGATTCAGGACGAGTCCGATTACCCCAGCGGCTTTGCCGGCGGCTACATCAGCGAGCGCTACCCGCAGCTTGGCATGCAGGACATCGTCGCCGACATCACCGTACACGTGGCCCCGGGCCAGACCGTCACCATGCCCGTGCCTGCGAACACGCTGGACATTATGGCGGTGGAGTCCGACGCATCGCAGGCTGTGAAGACCGTGATTCCCATCCCGATTCCGGCCGACATGCAGCTCAAATACCTGGTGCCGGCGGAGGGTTCCACGCCCAATGAGCCGCGCATGTCCTGGCAGGTTGTCTTTGTCCGGCACGTCTATCTCAGCTCGCCCACCCGCAACTTCAATCGCGCGGACGGCACCCGCGCCAAGGACGGCACCTACACGCTGATCGACTACCTGGATCCCAAGGCGACCGACGCCTTCCTGACCACCGTGCACGAGACCTACCGCGCGGCTGTGGGCGATCAATTCGGCAAGATCGTCCTCGGCTTCTTCGGCGACGAGCCGGACTACTCCAGCGGCATTCCCTGGACGCCCACACTGCTCGAGCAGTTCAAGGCGCAGAAGGGCTACGATCTGGCGCCCTACATCCCATCGTGGTTCGACCACAAGCCCACACTGCAGGGCCAGCTTGCCAGCGCCGACTACTACGACGTGTGGAGCAGCATCTTCCGCGACTCCTTCTTTGGAGAGCAGGCCGCCTGGGCGAAGAAGTACAACGTAGAGTACCTGGTCCACCTGAATCACGAAGAGACCATGCTTGCGCTCGAACACAGCGAGGGCGACTACTTCCGCGATGAACGGTATGTGGAAGTGCCGGGCATCGACAACCTGAGTCAGCTCATCCCCAGTGCTGTGCACACGCCCGACGGCACCTGGGACATCAACAACAACTTCCCCAAGCTGGCCTCCTCGGCGGCGCATCTCTTTGGCAAGCCCAAGGTCTGGGCGGAAGAAGGCGGAGGCACTGGCGTCGATGGCAAGTATCAGCTCGACTTCCAGGCCGTCCGCGGGGTCAACGCGCTTCAGATCCGCATCCCTCTCACACGCGGCTTCGGCGACCCCTCGGCCGCAGTCGCAACCCCTCCGCCCATCCCGCCCGAGGCGCCGATGATCGCTTGGTACACCAACCGCGCCGGCTACCTGATGGCCATCGGACGTCCCGCGGCGCAGGTGGGTCTGTACCACCCCGGCAATACCATCTGGCTGGGCGGACAGGATGCGCAGGACGCCAACCGCAGCACCACCAAGCTCGGCTGGCAGTTGTTCGAGCACCAGGTCGACTGGGACTACTTTGACGAGCAGTCGCTGAGCTCGGTCGCCACGCTGGAGAATGGCGGCTTCAAGAACCTGAGCGGCCAGACCTACAAGGCCATCGTGCTCCCATCGATGACCGTGATTACGCGGACCGGCCTGGAGCGCCTGCGCGCCTTCGCCAAACAAGGCGGCAAGGTCATCTTCGTCGGCAAGACTCCGCGCCTGATTCTCGATAAGACATTCATGGACGCCAAGGAGGTCCCGGACCTCAGCTTTGCCACCCTGATCGAGTCGTCGGGCGACATTACGCCGGCCGTCATCGCGGCACTCCCCAAGCCGGATGTGAAGCTGGACGCCGACTTCCCCAGGCTCACCTACACCCACCGCACCTGGCGCGATGGCGACATGTACTACTTCTTCAACGAGAGCAACAAGGCGGAGGCGCGCGTGGCTACCATCGTCGGACATGGCAAAGCGCAGGCGTGGGACCTGGCCACCGGTGAGATTCACCCCCTGGCTGCCGCAACGGCCGAGGGCGATTCCGTGAAGGTGCCGCTGGTGCTGGGGCCATACGAGGCCAAGGTGATTGTGGTGGGGCCGCTGCCCGCCGGAGTGGCCGCAGCTGAGCCATCGTTTGCCGACGGCAAGGAACTCACCCTGCTGGACGGAGACTGGACGCTGGATCTGAACGGCAAGCAGCTTACCACGCCGCTGCAATCGTGGGAGAGCCTGGGCACAACCGGCTTCGCCGGACCGGCGACCTATCATCGCCAGTTCACCGCGCCCGCAGTGCCCGCAGGAAAGCACGTGTATCTGGAGATCGCGGACGTCAGCGACTACGCCCAGGTGAAGATTAATGGCAAGGACGTAGGGGCACGCTCCTGGCAGCCCTATCGCTGGGACGTAACCAGCGCACTCAAGCCCGGCACAAACGATCTTGAGATAGAAGTACATGCCACGGTCGCCGGTCAACGCGGCCCTGGCGGTGCCCCGCCTGCTGCCGTAGCACCCGCTGGACCTGCTCCCGCGCCAGCCGCCGCGCCCGGGCTTGCGGGTATGCCTTCCACAGACGGCCCCACGCCCGGCGGCGCTGCGGCCATCGGAGCCGGCGCACCCCCAGCCGCCGAGGGCGGAGCCGCACCAGGGGCACGACGCCGGGGACCTGCAGGCGCCGCAGGAGCCCCGCCCGCAGCGTCTGCCCGTGCCGCTTTGGCCGCGCCGCCCCCGACCTCGGGCCTGCTGGGCACGATTCGGTTGGTGGCCTACTAGAGCGCTGGGGGCGGATAGTGTCGATCTGGCTCCCGGCGCGGGGCCTAAGTTCTCCCGCAGTCTCCGACTTTGCTACTATGGGATTGACTTAGGAAGTCCTAATAAAATACAGTGCGCTGTGGAGGTGACCTTGAACAAGTCATTGAGGCTTTTCGTGTGGTCTGCGTGTTTACTTCTGGTCGCCATGCCCCTTCGCGCCCAGTCCGGCTGCGATGACTCTCCAGAGAATCCAACGATCGTGCTCGCCCTTGTCGGCTCCGCAGGCGCTCTGTTCTCGTCCATTCGCGCCCGCATGAAGTCGCGCCGGAGCTCTTCCGCGAAGTAGACGGGCGCGGCCTTCGCTCTGACACTCTGAAAACCAGGGGCCCGAATGCATGTCCGCTTTTTCCAGATTCCGAAGCGGTCTTCGGACCATCCGTGTTGCTGCTCAAAATCCGCTTGCGCAGCGCATTGAAGCTGCGCAGCTGCTTAAATCTCAATCCCCGGCTCTCCTCCCGATCCTGATTGCAACCGTCCTGGCCTTCGGCTCCGCCGGGTGCGGAAGCTCGCCCAGCAGTGTCGAGGCCGTTCAGCCGCCCCCAGCCGGCAGCTACGCCGGAGTCAGTTTCGCGGGTAAGGCTCTCGCCGGCAAACTACCCCTGATCGGCGCATCTGTGCAGGTGTATTCAGCCGGGACCAGCGGCAATGGCTCAGCCGCCACCGCGCTTCTGGCCAGCTCCCTCACCACCGACGCCAACGGGACGTTTACCGTTCCTGCCGGGTACGCTTGTCCCGCCGGCACGTCGCAGGTCTATGTGGTGGCGCGTGGCGGCAGACCCGGAGGCGCCGCACCCTCCGCCAACTCCGCGGTCGCGATCTTAACGGTGCTGGGAGCCTGCAACCAGATTGCAGCGTCCAGCCAGATCGTCGTCAACGAGGCGACCACAGTTGCTGCGACGTATGCGCTCTCCCAGTTCCTGTCTTCCGGCGCGATTCTCGGTGCCTCGGCCACGAACTCGGCCGGCCTGCAGAATGCGGTTGCGACCGCCCTCGCGCTCACGGACATCGCCGCTGGCATCAGTCCCGGCCCTACCTTCGCGTCCAATGGCTCCTCTCCCGCACCCCGGATCGACTCCGTCGCCAACCTGTTGAATACGTGCACCAGCTCCGCACCGGCTGGAAGCGCTTGCAACTCCCTGTTTTCCGCAACGACACCCGCCGGCGGCTCGGCCCCGGCGAACACGCTGGATGCCGCGCTGAATCTGGTTCGCAATCCGGCGGCGCAGGTTGCAAGCGTCTTCTCCCTGTCCACCGCCAGTTCGGTCTTTGCCCCGGCACTTGCCGCTGCGCCCGCCGACTGGACCCTGTTCGTCAACTACACCGGCGGCGGAATGAATGGGCCTTCCGGCCTGGGCGTCGACAGCACGGGCAACGTCTGGGTCGCCAGCTACTTCAACGTTGCCTCCGTCTTCTCCCCGCTGGGCAAACCCCTCCTGCCCCAGGGAATCACCGGAGACGGGTTGAGCGCGTCCTATGGACTTGCCGTGGACGCCAACGACCATGCGTGGATTCCGAATGAGCCCAATGCCCCGTTTCCGGGCAACAGCGTCAGCGTGCTGGACTCGTCCGGGGCGTCGCATGCCGGCACCACGGGCTTCACCGGCGCCGGCCTGGACTTCCCCATCGCGGTCGCAATCGATACGGACGGCAGCGCGTGGGTGGTGGACTATGGCGACTCGCGCCTGACCCACCTCTCCAGCTCCGGCCTGGCGCTCTCCGGCGCGTCCGGATACACGTCGGCCACACTCGCCTTTCCCGTCGCCGCCGCCATCGACACCAGCCACAACGTCTGGGTAGCGGACCAGAGCGGGACAAACGTCACCAAGGTCTCCCCGGACGGCTCGCAGTTCAAGGCGTACACCTGCTGCGACTCGCCCTCAGGAATCGCCATCGATCAGCATGGCAGCGCCTGGATCACCAACTACTACGGCGACAACGTCAGCCAGATCTCCAGCGCTGGGGTAGTTCTTACCGGCACCACACCGTACTCAGGCGGCGGACTGGTTCATCCGCAGGGCATTGCCATCGACGGAGCGGGCAATGCCTGGGTCGCAAACTACCGCGGCCCCTCCATCACGGAGCTCGCGGGTGTGGCCACGGCCGGCGTGGCTGCCGGTACTACGCTATCTCCTGCAGCGGGATTCGCGCCGGATGCGGCCCTGAACGAGGCCTACGCCATTGCCATCGACGCCAGCGGCAATCTGTGGATCAGCAACTTTGGCACCAACATCCTCACCGAGTTCATCGGTCAGGCTTCCCCTGTGCGTACGCCCCTGATCGGGCCGCCCGTCGCTCCCTGATCGCTCCGATTACGGCCTGGTTCCCAGGGTATTGTTGGCCACACCCGTTGCCAGCGGTGTGACCACAGGGGCGGACGCGCCAATGATCTCGGTCACTGTATTCGCAAAAGGATTGATCGTCCAGACGTCTCCGGACCCGTCGAGCGCGATTCCGTCCGTCTGTCCCACGTTGGCGCCGGTGTACCCGGCCGAGGGCGAGATGGCGGCCCCACCGTTCGTCAGCTCAGAGACGCTGCTGCCGCCGCTGTTCGCCGTCCACACATTTTCCGCGCCGTCGATTGCGATCGAGTATGGATTGTTGATCCCGCCGGCCGTGTAGCCGGTAGAGGGCGACAGCGCAGCCCCGGCCGGAGAGAGCTTGGCGACGTTACTCGGGTCCGGATTGCCGTAGTTGGCAATCCAGGCGTTGCCGAAGCCGTCCATCGCAATGGCCTTGGGAACCTCGATACCGCCGCCGCTATAGGGAGATTGAGAGCTCTCGACGCCGGAATTGTTGAACTCGATCACATTGCTGTTGTCGACGTCTGCAACCCAGACATGGTTGGTGCCGTCGATGGCAATGGCATTCGGCCGCAGCAGGCTGCCGTCGCTCCCGTATCCGGACGCGCCGGAGGTAATGGAACCGGCACTCGAGATCACGGTCAGGCTGGGCGTGCCGCCAAAGTTTGTCACCCACGCGCTGCCATTGCCATCGATGGCGACCGCATAGGGGAAGCTCAGATTGTCGCCGCTATAGGGCGCTCCTGGAACCACCGAACCCGTACTCGAAAACTCGGAGACCTTCGTAGTGTTGTTGTCTGGAATCCAGGCGTTGCCGGAGCTGTCTATCGCAATGCTGAGGATGCCATTGAGGCCCCCGCCCTTGTATCCCACTGAAGTCGGCAGGGGAAGCGGAATCCCCATGCTGGAAAGCTCCGTAATCACATTGATGTGAGCGTTGTTGGTGACCCACACGTCGCCCGAGCCATCCATCGCGATTGCGGTGGGGTTGTTCAAACCGCCGCCTGCGAACTGGATCCCCATGGTGAAATCGTTGGGCAGCGCAAACCCCGTGGGAAACGGCGGGTTGGAGCCGATCAGCCCGAACAGGTTGGCGACATTCGCTCCGGGATGGTGGGCAATGTTGATGGCAGCAGTCGCCGTGTCCGTCGGCACAGAGCCGCTCGTCCCCGCAGACAAGGCATTGTTGAACAAGGTGTAGCAAGCAGTGGGAGTGCTGGGGCCAGTGCTTGCTCCATTGGTATTGACGCAACTCGCGAGGATATCGGCCAAGGCATAAATCTCGGCCTGTGGAACCGTCCCATTGCCATTCGGCGTAGTGGCCAGTGCTGTGCCGGAGCCAAGATCGGCCAGGTTGGCGGCATTGGCAAATGCGTTCTGAATCCCGATCTGCGCAAGCGCCGTGCTGGAGCTGGAGACATGTGTGGCGTCGGTTGCGAATCCAGCAAACGCGTACGCCGCCGCGACCGTGGAGACCTCATTGACGACAACATAGGTAACCGGAACGGTTGCCGTCAGGAAGTTGCCCGTGCTCGGGCAGTTTCCCAGAACAGCCATCAGGCCAGCCACATTGTTGGCCACTCCCGGGGTCGGGTCGCCACCCAGGGAGTAGAGGTAGACCTGGGTGTTCGGCGTGCATGCGTAGTCGCCGGAGATGGAGAAATTTCCATTGCTGTCGGTCAGCACATACGTGCCGACGGAGTCGCTGGTTAGCACCTTCGCCGGGTCCAGCGCGGAGAGAGAGAGGTTGTTCGACGAAGCCGCAATGCCGGCACCGCCGTAACCGGTCGTGTTGGCAGCCATCAGATAAACGTGAGCGCCGGAGATGGGTTGCTGGCCGCCGTAGACAGAGCCGCGAATCGCAGCTCCCTGGTCTGGCGACGGAGTGCCGGTGGAACTGAGCGAGCACCCGGCTAGGACAAGAGGAAGACAGAAAACGAAGGCGAGGGGAGATCGCATGGGTGTCACCCTGAGCAGTCCTGAAGAAACGAAGATCGACAAACGCGTCTTCAATAAATTTGTTCCAACGGCGTTAGTCTAGTTCTCGACCAGGACATTTTCAACGCCATTCGACCATCCCCGCGCCCATCGGAACCTGCGCCAATACTACGACGGATGCTTATAAATCAATGTATTCGCACTCATCTTTGCACCCGGCTGCGTCCTCGCGCCGCACCGATTGCCCCATTGTTCTGACGCGAAAGTTGTACCTCGAAGCTCCGTTCCCGGACCTCCGAATCGTCAATAAAGTGGCCGTTCCTGGTCTACACCCATTGCGAAATATGCTCTGGATTGCAGGCCGAAGCCGCTGGAATCCAGCCTCTTTCCGGCGGCTTCGGTCGCGCCTTCTATAATGAGGCATGGCAAACACTCCAGCGGCCTCCGGAACACCCGGCAAGGCCGCACCCTCGGCCCTGGAGGGAACGAGTCCCGAGCCACTCACGAACGACGCAGGCATGCAGCTGGGAGCAGCTCTGCCCCCTGGTGTGCCGGTGGACCGGTCGCGCCCAGACGCGTCCGCAGGCAATGCCCCCGCTGCCGCATCGACCGATCCAGCCCAATCCATCGAGGAGAGTTCCGCGGAACATCTCGCTGGCTCCAGCGCCGCCACCGTCAACGAATTGGACGCCAAGTTCGCCCGCCTGCTCCAGGAAGTCCACCACAATCGTCCGGGCGACGACCTGGAGATCGTTCGCCGCGCCTGGCAGTTCTGCCTCCAGCATCACGAAGGACAGAAGCGCGCCTCCGGCGAACCGTACGTCGTCCATCCCCTGGAAGTCGGCCTGGTGCTGGCCGAGCTCAAAATGGACTCCACCGCCATCGCCGCGGGTCTGCTGCACGATGCCGTGGAAGATACCGATGTGACCACCGCCGAGATCGAGAAGCGCTTCGGCGAGCAGGTCGCCCACATCGTCGAAGGCGTCACCAAGCTCGACAAGATCAAGTTCGCCAACCGCGAAGACCACCAGGCCGAGAACATCCGCAAGATGCTCCTCGCTATGGTCACAGACGTCCGCGTCGTCATCATCAAGCTCGCCGACCGCCTGCACAACATGCGCACGCTGGAGCATCTGCCGTCGGAGAAGCGCCAGAAGATCGCTCGCGAAACCCTCGATGTCTACGCGCCGCTCGCCCACCGCCTGGGCATGGGCAAACTCCGCGGAGAGCTCGAAGACCTGGCCTTCCGCTACACCGACCCCTTCGCCTATGAGCAGCTCTCCAACGAGGTCGACGCACTCCGCGGGGAAGGCGAAGTCTTCCTCTCCGGCATCGTCACCACGCTGGAGGACAAGCTCCGCGAGCACAAGATCGCCGGACGGGTGGAGTGGCGCATCAAGCGCCTCTACTCCATCCAGCAGAAGCTCGCCGACCAGAAGATTCCCGTCGATCAGGTCTACGATCTGCTCGCCATCCGCGTCATCTGCAAGTCCGACGGCGATTGTTACGCTGTGCTTGGCCTGCTCCACTCCATCTGGCGCCCCGTGCCCGGCCGCATCAAGGACTTCATCGCCATGCCGCGGCCCAACCTCTATCAGTCGCTGCACACCACGCTCATCGCGCCCGGCGGCCACCAGTTCGAAGTCCAGATCCGTACCGAAGAGATGCACCGCGTCGCCGAGGAAGGCATCGCCGCCCACTGGAAGTACAAGGCCGGCGACAACGTCTCCGCCCGCGACGAAGCCCGCCTCGCCTGGGTCCGCCAACTCATGGAGTGGCAGCGCGAGATGTCCGACCCCAACGAGTTCATGTCGACCCTCAAGATCGACCTGTACCCGGAGGAGGTCTACACCTTCACCCCCAAGGGCAAGGTCGTCGTGCTGCCCAAGGACGCCAGCCCCATCGACTTCGCCTACGCCATCCACACCCAGGTCGGCAACACCACCATCGGCGCCAAGGTCAACGGCCGCATTGTTCCCCTGCGCACCAAGCTCCGCAACGGCGACATCGTCGAGATCTCCACCCAGACCGGCCACGCCCCCTCCCGCGACTGGCTCAGCTTCACCAAATCCTCCCGCGCCCGCAACAAGATCAAGCACTGGATCAACGAGCACCAGCGCGAGCGCGCCATGGAAATCGGCCAGAAGCTGCTGGACCGCGAGGCACGCAAGTACAAGCTGGGCCTCTCAAAATATGGCGAAGCCGACTTCGATAAAGTCGCCGCCGAGTATGGCCTGACCACGCACGCCGAACTGATGGCCGCCATCGGCTTCGGCAAGTTTTCCGCCCGCCAGGTGCTCAACAAGCTCGAGCCCGGGTCCACCATCGCCGCAGAGCCTGCATCCACGCAGGGCGTCATCGGCAACACCATTGACCACATGTCCGACGCGGTCAAGCGTGTCTTCTTCGGCAAAGGGTCGGACTCGCTTCAGGTCGAAGGCCAGGACGACCTGCTCGTCTACCGCGCGCGCTGTTGTAACCCCATCCGTGGCGAAGACATCATCGGCTATGTCACCCGCGGCAAAGGCGTCGCCGTCCACGCCCGCAGTTGTCCCAACGTGCAGAACCTCCTCTACGAGTCGGACCGCCGCATCCAGGTCGAGTGGGCCCCCATCCCCACCTCCGGAGACAGCCACGCCGGCGCCGCAGGCGCTCCCAAGGCCCAGACCTATCCCGTCCGCCTCACCGTGATGTGCGACGACCGCGCCGGGCTGCTCAAGGAGTTCACCGCCATCATCTCCGACGACGGCACCAACATCCGCTCCTCCAGCTCCAACGCCGTCGCCGACGGCGGCGCGGTCATCGACTTCGTCATCGAGACCGTCGACGTGCGTCACCTCAACCGCCTGGTCGACAAGATGCGCCGCGTCCAGGGCGTCCGCGACGTCCAGCGCGTCCAGAAGATCTAACCGCGGAGCTCCCCTCTACTATGAATCCATGACTACGGCCGGTCCGATGTGAGCCGGTCCTTCAGTCGCAGTATCGGCGACTCGAAGAACCGATAGCTTACAAACGACAACAGCAGAGTCGTCCCCAATCCGGCAAGCGCAGCCAGCTTGTGTGCATGGAGGGGGGCACGGGCCGTCAGGAAAGTCAGGTATAGGCGGTGCGGAATGTCGTGAAAGACATATGCACCGTAACTCACCGTGCCAAGCCAACGAAGCCAGCGCAGACGAAAGATGCGATACGCAACCGTGCCGGGAATCAGAGTACGCAGCAACAGTGCGCCGGCAAAGACTGCAACAACGGAGAGCAGCCACGGGCGTCGCTGTACCACATCCAGGTACTTGGAAGAGCCAAACATATACAGCGACGCCTCAAACCACAAGAGCCACAGAACTCCAGCCAACAGGATCATCCGCGCCGTTCGCTGCATCAGGTCGCGATGCGCACCCCGATACAACAGCGCGATCAACGCGCCCACCATCAAGGTATCGAAACGGAACGGAGTCGCATGCAGCACCACCTCCCCGTCTACCAGCGCCTGCGGAAGATGGGCCATCGCCACCGTCCGCGCGATCGGCACGGCCACGATGCACGCTGTGCAGATGGCCATTAGCTTGCGCCGGTCGCGCACCGCAAACACAATCCACGGCCACACCAGGTAGAACTGCTCCTCCACGCACAGCGACCAGAAATGCCCCAGGTCCAGTTCAGACCCAGGGCTTACCTTCGACATCAGATGCGCGTCCGCGAAAGCCATCACAAAGTCGTTGTGAAGGTGCGGATAGAGGAAGCGCAGGAAGTTTCCCAGATAGAGCGGCCACGCGAGCCACTGCCACGTCCAGGCCCAGTGCATCCACGGCGTTGTTAGCAGGATAGCGATGAACACCCCATAGTAGAGCGGAAAGATGCGCAGCGTACGCCGGATGTAGAAATTGCGAACCCGATGCACGTCGTCGCGCGTATCGTACAGAATGCCAGTGATCAGGAATCCGGAAAGGACAAAGAAGATGTCGACACCAGCCCAGCCAAACGGAATCCCCAAAATAGTGCCAGACAAAGACACCCAGGAACGAGACCGCACGCAATCCATCGAGGGCTGGGTAGTAGGGCCGCCCCTCAGGACGGACGCTTTCGACGAATTCTCCGCTCTCGACAGTCAATCGATATCTCTTTATTTTTGCAGGGGTGCGCGAACCTCAGTATAACGAGTACCGTACGCGCAGAACGCCAACGACGGACGACTGCTGCAGGGGTTGTGCTCAATCCATCCGCGTTCAGCGCCCCTTCCACCGAATAAACCGGCGTCTCAGCCCAACCGATGCCCACTGGCGCCTGCCACCTCCAGGAACTTCCTCCGCGCCGCTCGAGTAATCTTGAGGGAAGCACTTATGCATCCCGATCAGCTCTCGACCGACGATCTCCTGCTCAAGCGAAAGCGCCTCCGCCGCCAGCTTTCCGCTTGCGCAGACCTCCAGCCCGTCCGCATCGCAGTCCTGGGCGGTTCCACCACGCAGGAGATTGTAGAGCTGCTGGAAATCCTGCTGCTCGCCTCCGGGTTCAAGCCGGAGTTCCACCAGTCCGAGTACGGCCGCTTCTACGAGGATGCCGTGCACGACCCCGCCGACCTTATCGCCTTCGCTCCGGACATCGTCTACATCCATACCTCGTTCCTGAACGTCCGCGCCGTCCCGCCCACCAGCGCATCGCCTGCCGACCTCCAGGCCTGCGTCGAAGCCGAGCTCGGCCGCTACCGGCAGATCTGGCAGTCCCTCGAGCAGAATGTCTCCGGGCAGATCATCCAGAACAACTTCGAACTCCCGCCCTTCGCCATCCTCGGCAACATGGACTCCGTCTCCAGCGGCGGCGCAACCCGTTTCTTCCTGGAACTCAACGCC
>Ga0302140_10001657_pt1 | contig 29118 bp, 29 predicted proteins | sample I_Bog_E1_1_FD_202095 | JGI IMG/M metagenome (GOLD analysis project Ga0302140, IMG submission 202095) | Peat permafrost microbial communities from Stordalen Mire near Abisko, Sweden - I_Bog_E1_1 | ecosystem: Environmental > Terrestrial > Soil > Wetlands > Peat | place: Sweden: Abisko, Stordalen... | reverse complement strand
GCCTCTTCCTGCGCTTCGCCCTCGCCGGCCAGATGATGCTCTACGGCTTCGACAAAGTCTTCCCCATGCAAATGGCCTATCCGCGTCTCCAGACACTCCTCGAACCCTACGGCCACTTTTCCCCGGCCAGCGTTCTCTGGTGGTTCATCGGCTCCTCGCCTGCCTATGAAATCATTTGCGGTTCTGTCGAAGTCCTCTGCGCCGTCCTGCTCATCGTCCCCCGCACCGCCCTGCTCGGTTCGCTCCTCTCGGCCGGCGTCGCCGCCCAGATTTTCCTCTTCAATATGACCTATGACATCCCGGTCAAGCTGCTTTCCTTCCAACTCATGCTCATGCCTCTCTTCCTCGCCGCGCCGGAGTTCCGCCGCATCTTCCAGTTCTTCCTAACCCGCGCCGCCGTCGAGCCATCCCGCCAACCCAGTCTCTTCCAGTCGCCGGGCGCCAACCGCATCGCCCTCTGGGCGCAGATCGTCTTCGGCCTCTGGCTCCTCGGCAACACCGTCCACAGCGCCCACAACGAATGGTACGAGTACGGCGGCGGCGCTCCCAAGTCCGCTCTCTATGGCATCTGGGATGTCGACAAGCTGGTCATCGACAACCATGAGCGCTCCCCGCTCCTCAACGACTACGGCCGCTGGCGCCGCATCATCTTCGACTACCCGAAATACCTCACTTACCAGCGCATGGATGACTCCTTCGGCGGTTTCGCCGCCCAAATCGACACCAAATCCCAAACCATCGCCCTCACCAAACCCGGAGATAAGCAATGGAAGGGGCTACTCCACTATCAGCGCCGCACTCCAGACCATCTGTCACTCGACGGCAACCTCGGCCCCCAGCCCATGCACTTCGACCTGACCCTCGTCGATCGCAGCAAACTCATGCTAGTCAGTCGCGGCTTCCACTGGGTCCAGGAATACCCCTTCTACCGCTGACCTGGCACCGAAGGTGCGTCGCTATCCCAGCCCAGGGCAACACACTGGAAAGGAATGCGCGAGGAAGACACCAGGGCTGAAGGCCCGGCCTATCGCTCCATCCCCAAAAAGCGCCATCAAGCTCCTCGTCCTCAATCTTGTCAATCCCCCCCCTCGGGCATGAATCCGTAAACTGTTAAAAATCAAGCACTTAAGTCGCGAAAGAGCTTCGCGCCAATTTGCGTTGGAATTAATCCAAAAAGCGCACAATTATCCACTTAGCCAATTTCAACCGGCGCAAGAGCGAAGGAGACCCCGCATGCTTCTACAAATCCAGGCAGCACAAGGCGACGTTCCACCCATCAACCAAAGCACCATGCTCGCCTCCCTTCTGCTCGCAGCAAAAAAGGCCAACGAAACCCCACTCGAACCGCTCCAGTTCGTCCAGGCCTCCGACGAAGCAGCCTCGCCCGAGCCGGAGGGCGCGGTACCGTCCCGAAACCGAGCCGTCCAACGCTGCATCCTCGCCTACAACACCGCTCTCGCATTGGCCCGGGAACGCAAAAAGGACGCCTACGACTCCCGCAAAGCAGCCAGGCTAGCCTATCGCGAAGCCTTCCCACCCCTCATCGGCCGCAAAAACATCCGCGACTTCATCGCCTGCTTCGGCTACGCCATGCTCACGGAAATCATGAGCGAATCGGAAGGAACGCGCTTCCTCTATGCCGCCCGAGTAGCAACCCAGGTCCAGGAGACGCGCTCCCACCACGCCAGGCAAAAAACGTCACCAAAAGCGCCCCCGAAGCGCCCCTTATCCCGGCAAAAGCGCCCCTCTAAGCCCTGAAAATCAGGCGTAAGCATAAGAAAATAAGTTGGTTACTTGGAATTTCTCTATCTCGCAGAGTTTTGATTCGCTGAACTTTCGCTTTCGACTCCTCAATCAACCCAAAATCGGCGCCCACAAGAAGCGGTCAACGTACCGGATGGAACAGCCACTCCCGCTGGTGCGTGTCACGCTGAGTTGTCTAAGAAAAGCGCATCGCCGGGCAACGAAAGCGGAAGTCCACTCAGTGGTTGCGCAATAGGAAGCGATCATGAACGCTGAAAATGAATTGGCAATCGAGATAGAACGCAATCAAGAGAAGCTCCTCGGCATTCAGCTGGCTGAGGCTGCCATCGCAAACAAAACTTCACACGAGGGATTCCGAGATGCAAAGCTATTGAACGAGCTGGCAGATCAAGCGGCTTCCCTGGAAACGACGCTGTGCCATGAAAAACAGCGTCAGGCTGACAACCGGGCGTGATGCCTTTTGATAGTTTCTTGTTTCTGGGCCGAACAAGCCTCGCAAAGAACGACTCGCGTGGTCGATCTTCATCTCCGCACTCGACTCAGTGAGTCTGACTCCGGTTTGCGTTCGCGGCCCTGACGACTTCATCTTCCTCTTGCGCTTCATCGCCTTCCTCAACTTCCGCGGCTTGATTCTCATCTGTTTCGTCGAGAGCGTCCTCCGTACTCCGGTCCCGGTAGATTTGCCTGATCTCATCTTCTTCCAGAATTTGAGGGACGGAAGCGTTCTTTCCACTCGTGCCAAGGGTACTCAAAATCGTGCTTGATTGTAGTGTGCTTGTCTCGATCATGTTGCCTCCCGGATCTCGCGGTTGTAAATGGCGGAGCGCTGATCACAACAGCAACATGAATTGCCAGATCTCATACCGAGAACAAACGCAGGATTCAGTGTGGACATCGCGGACCTACACAGCTGTACCGAATTGCACAGCGATCTGAGATGGCGTTTTAGAAAGTAAGAGGGTCAAGTAGCGCAACGGATCAAAGGAGCGTTTGTGAAGGCTGCCATCTTCGATCCAGGAACAAATAGCGCCGCAGTCCGCCTTCGCATCGAGGAAGTACCGTGTCCACAGGTAACGCCGGGCTACGTTCTCCTGCGCGTGCTCGCATGTGGCGTGTGCCGCACGGACCTGCACATTGTGGAAGGCGATCTGCCGGTGCTGCGCCAACCGTTGATACCCGGTCATCAGATCGTGGGTGAAGTGACGGAAGGAGCCAGCGCGAGTTTACCTTTGGGCACCCGCGTAGGCGTTTCATGGATGGGCGGCACCGATGCCCAATGTTTCTTCTGCCAGCATGGCATGGAAAACCTCTGTGACCACCCAACCTTCACCGGCTATTCCGTCGATGGAGGATTCGCCGAATATGCGCTGGCACGGGAAGACTTCGCCTACCCTCTACCGCACGGTCTCGATGCAACCCACGTTGCGCCGCTGCTCTGCGCCGGCATCATCGGATTTCGCAGCTTGCGCGTCGCGGGTGTAAATCCCGGGGACCGCGTAGGACTCTTCGGCTTCGGCAGCTCAGCGACACTCTCGATTCCAGTCCTGCAATCCTGGGGGTGCGAGGTGTATGTTGTAACGCGCGGCGAATCGCACCGTGCCAATGCTCAAAGACTCGGAGCGGCCTGGGTCGGCAACGAAGATGCCAGACCGCCCGTGGCCTTGGACTGCGCAATCACCTTCGCGCCAAGCGGCAAGGTGGTGGTCGATGCGCTGTCAAGTCTTCGCAAAGGCGGAGTAGTGGCGATCAATGCCATTCATCTCGACCAGATGCCGGCCTTCGACTACGACAAGTTGCTGTGGGGAGAACGGCAGATACGCAGCGTGGCAAACATGACGCGAGACGACGCACGCGATTTCCTCGCGCTTGCGCACAAGCTCAACATCCAGCCGCGAGTGTCAGTCTTCCCTCTCGCTAAGGCCAACGAAGCATTATTGGCCGTCAAAGACGAAACCGAGAATGGATCGGCAGTAATAGTGCCCTGATACCGCCCGCCCCAGACAATCGTTTCGGTTCGCATTCTCTCAGTACACGCCATCGCCTTAGGCATTCTGAGGTTCTCGCCATTTCGATCGAAAGCGTACGAGCCAGATTGACCAGTATTCGGCTCCTTGCAGTGGAACACTCAACTCGCGAGACCGTGAGGGGCGAAATTCCTTCCGGTTGCAATCTATGCCGCCACAGGAGAATCCGCCATGCGCCTCGCTTCCGTCGTCCGATCGTTGCTGCTCCCTCTGCTTCTGCTTCCTTTCGTTCTGCTTGTCTCCGCTCTAACGGCCGGCGCGGCGCGCTGACAGAACCTCGCCGCTACCTCTCAATAGCGCTGCGAACTCAAACGCCTTTGAGCTACAAAGTCAGATTTCCGGAACAGAAAGAGAAAGCGAGCAGCCCAAATGAATTCGCAATTGCTTCGAGAAACCGCAAAGTCGCTCTTTGCCGATCACAAGGGCCTCCTTGCGATGGATGAGAGCAACGGAACCTGTAACAAGCGGTTTGAAAACCTCGGCATTCCGCAGACTGTCGAAGCGCGGCGTGCCTACCGCGATCTGATTGTGACCACTCCAGGACTTGCCGAGTCGATCGGAGGCGCAATCCTCTATGACGAAACAATCCGCCAGCAGAAAAGCGATGGAACCCCATTCGTCAAAGTTCTCATCGAAGCAGGCATTACTCCCGGCATAAAGGTAGACACAGGCGCCAAAGCGCTTGCCTTGCATCCTGGCGAGAAAATTACCGAAGGCCTGGATGGACTGCGCGATCGCCTCGCCGAATACTTTCAAATGGGTGCGCGCTTTGCTAAGTGGCGCGCAGTCATTGCGATTGGCGACGGCCTTCCGAGTTGGGGCTGCGTCGAAGCCAACGCCCATGCCCTCGCTCGCTATGCGGCACTCTGCCAGGAAGCAGGTCTCGTTCCAGTTGTGGAACCTGAGGTCATCATGGACGGCGACCATACGTTGGAGCAGTGCGGCGAGGTTACTGACGAAGTGCTGCGAACGGTCTTTGGTGAGTTGTTCGCGCAACGGGTCATGCTGGAAGGATTGGTCCTCAAACCCAACATGGTGCTTCCCGGAACCTCCTCGACCAGCCAACCAACATTGGATGAGGTAGCCGATGCCACCGTGAACTGCTTCCTGCGAGCCGTCCCTGCTGCTGTACCGGCAATTGCATTCCTCTCTGGCGGCCAACCCGCGGAATTGGCTTCAGCCCGTCTGAATGCGATGCATGTGGGATTCCAGTCACGCTTGCCCTGGGCGCTGGCATTTTCGTTTGCCCGCGCCATTCAACAGCCTGCGCTTGAAATCTGGAATGGCCAACAAGGCAACGTCGTCGCAGCGCAGCAAGCCTTGGTTCATCGCGCGCGCTGCAACCAGGCTGCGCGCCGCGGAGAATACTCCCAGGCCATGGAAAAGCACTAACCCGATGCCTCCAGACACAGGCCTGCGCACGAGAGTTGGAAGACACAGCATGAACCAAATCCCGCTGTATCCGCTTCGCTTCGACCCAATCTATCAATATCGTCTTTGGGGCGGCCGGCGTTTGGCCAGCCTGCTCTCTGCATCGCTACCCGGCGACGGGCCCATAGGGGAAGCATGGATTCTGAGCGACCGCCCTGAACACCAAAGCATTGTTGCCGATGGACCACTGAAGGGACAGACGCTGGGGCGGCTGATGGAGCAGTTTCAAGAATCGTTGATGGGGAAGCTATCGTCACGCTTCTACCGTTTTCCATTGTTGCTCAAGTTCCTGGACGTGCAAAAGATGCTTTCAGTTCAGGTCCATCCCAGCGACGCGCACCCAGAACTGATTCCAGACGGCAATACGGCAAAGACCGAAGCCTGGGTTGTAGTGGAAGCCGAGCATGGATGCCATATCTATGCCGGCCTGAAATCCGGCATAACGGCCGGCGATCTGCGGAAGTCTCTTGACGATGGAACCATCGCGGACCACCTCGTGGGCATTTCCCCGAAGCCGGGCGACGCCGTCTTCATCCCCGCCGGAACGGTTCACACTCTGGGGGATGGCGTAGTCGTCTTTGAGGTTCAGCAAAACAGCGATGTCACCTACCGCTTGTACGATTGGGGCCACATCGACCCGAAAACCAATCAGCTACGGCCGCTGCAAGTCGATAAGGCATTTGCATGCATAGATTTTGGAGCGAGTCATAGCGGCTTGGTTACGCCAAGCGTCGAGACAACCACGCCTGTCAAGCGCGAAGTGATTTTCGATTGCGACGCCTTCGTGCTTTGGCGAATGCAAGGACAGGAGCCGTTCCCCGTCGGAACCAAAGCAGAGCCGCGCCTACTTGTCCTGCTTGAGGGCAAAGGCCAGATGAATTACGAGGGAACACCTTACGCGGCAGGGAAGGGAGATGTCTGGCTCTTGCCGGCGGAGGTTGGAGAGTGCGCCTTTCAACCCAGCGGAGAGGTAACTCTGCTGGAGATCGCGATCCCTTGAGATGTCAGGAAATCATCGCGACAAAGTATCGCAAACCCGGAGGATCAATGAAAAAACTCATCGTGTTCGATTTAGACGGCACCCTCGCACCCAGCAAGTCCTCTCTGGCTCCGAAGACCGCGGATCTCCTGGGTAAGCTCCTGGACATCATGCAAGTCGCAGTGATCTCTGGAGGCGCATGGACACAGTTTGAAAAGCAGCTACTCACGGATCTTCCCAAAAACAGCCGCCTGACGAATCTGTCTCTGCTTCCAACCTGCGGAACGAAATTCTTTCAATTCACAGACAAGTGGACCGAACTCTATTCGGAGGACCTTACATCGGAGCAGAAAAAGAAAATCATCGACTCCCTTACCAAGGCGGCGGATCAGGCCGGCTATCACGCCGATCGCGTTTGGGGAGACGTGGTCGAGGATCGCGGAAGCCAGGTTACGTTCTCCGCATTGGGCCAGCAAGCTCCTCTGGCGGAAAAGCAGAAATGGGATCCCGATTTTGCCAAGCGCAAGAAAATCACAGCGATCCTGGCGACTCTGATCCCGGAGTTTTCCGTCCGCATCGGCGGAGCAACCTCCATCGATGTCACCAAACCTGGGATCGATAAAGCCTACGGAATAGGAAAGCTCCGTGACACTCTTCACCTTGCCCTGGAAGAGATGATCTACATCGGAGACGCTCTATTCCCAGGCGGGAACGATTACCCGGCAGAACAAGCCGGCGTTGTGTCGATCCCGGTCAAAGGACCCGACGATACCAACCTGGCCATCACGACGATCCTCGCTTGCCTGGGCGACAAATGAGTCGCTTGGGTAATTGGCTGGAAGATGGCATGGGCAGAATATCCAATAGCCGAGACCTCTTTTGTGGCTCTCTCAGGTTGATATCAAGAGTCCTGTCCGGTCCGGTACAGAGAATCGAGCATGACGATGGACCGGGACTCGACGCGGTAGGTTAAGCCGCGGACACGAAAACCCGTCCCGATACCGGCTACCTCTTCTGGAGTTGGAAGAGATGTGTCCACGGCGCGGAGCCATCCCTCTGGCGGAAGTGCATCAATGCGGGGAAGTTCAAACTCCAGTGGCTCCCAATAAGCGTTAATCGCAACGTAACGCACTCTCGTGCCCGCAAAGTTATGCACGGACAAGGCAAGGCTGTGTGACTCGCCACTCCAGTCCGGCTTTCCGATGGCAACGCCGTGCCACTCAATGCCCCTCTCCCTAAGGTAATCCTGAAGTGTTCTGTGAATTCCTGCGCTGTCTTGATCGAAATGAAGGCGGAGATGGATCAACCGTCGCACGAACCGCATCAGGTCTGCATTGCTCTCGCAAAGTCTCCAGTCGAACCAGCTGATCGCATTGTTCTGGCAATAAGCGTTGTTGTTTCCCAGTTGCGTCCTGCCTACTTCATCGCCCATGAGCAACATGGGCGTCCCCACCGAGAGCAGCGTAATAGTGAGCAGATTCTTCATCTGGCGCATCCGCAACTGCTGAACGGTGCCATCGTCCGTCGCGCCCTCAACACCGCAGTTCCAACTAAAGTTCGCGTCTGTCCCATCCGCGTTGGACTGCAAATTTGCTTCATTGTGCTTTGCGTTGTATGTGACAAGATCGTTGAGCGTGAACCCGTCGTGGCAAGTCACAAAATTGATGCTTTGTCCCGCGGGCCGTTTTCCCTGATTGTACAAATCGGGGCTTCCCGCGATCCGATCGAGAAGCTTTGCAGCAGTGCCTTGGTCGCCCTTCACAAAGCAGCGGATATCGTCGCGGAATCGTCCGTTCCATTCCTTCCATTTATCCTGACCGAAGCTGCCAACTTGGTAGAGTCCCGCGGAGTCCCAGGCTTCCGCAATCAGCTTCGTTCCTGCAAGCACCGGATCGGAGTCAATCTCCCAAACCACAGGCGGGTTCAACATGGGCTTGCCCGCTTCGTCGCGTGAGAATATGGATGCCAGGTCGAAGCGGAAACCGTCCACATGCATTTCGGAAACCCAGAACCGCAGGCTATCGAGAATTAGGCGCTTTACCACGGAATGATTGGCCTTGAGAGTGTTACCCACCCCGGTAAAGTTGGCATAAGTAGTCCTGTCTTCTTCGAGGATGTAATAGAAGCTGTTTTCAAGCCCGCGAAAGCAGAGGGTTGGCCCATGCTCATCACCCTCGCCAGTGTGGTTGTAGACAACGTCCAGGATCACTTCGATGTCGGCCCGGTGCAATTCTTTCACCATGGTTCGAAACTCATCCAGGCAGACGAGTGGGTCATTCGTGGTGCTATATCCGAGATGTGGCGCAAAGAAAGACACCGGTCCGTAGCCCCAGTAGTTTTCCAGTCCGGCCGGCGCATCTTGAGAATCAAACTGGAACACCGGTAGAAGTTCGATCGCCGTGATTCCGAGTTCCTTGAGGTACGGAATCTTCTCTATCAGTCCAAGATAGGTTCCTTTCTTAGTTTCAGTCACGCCTGAGTTTGGGTGGCGCGTAAAGCCAGCAAGATGCAATTCGTATATCACCGTGGTGCGAAAGGAATGCCTGAGCGGCAGATCGCCTTCCCAGTCGAAAATGCTCAAATCGGCAACCACGCTCTTCATGGAGGTCCCTGCATTGTCTCCAGGTTGGCTTGCTGCGGAGCGATCATAATTCCGTCCGACGGAAACGCTCTTTCCGTAGGGATCGAGCAGTACTTTGCGGCAGTCAAAACGATTTCCATCGCCTGCTTCATTCGGACCATCGACGCGGTATCCATAGAGTTGCCCCGCCACGATACCCGGCACAAAAATGTGCCAGTAATGAGACGTGCGATTGAGGGTTGGACTGAGCTTTACGACACGGTTTGGTTGGGGAGCCTCGGCGTTCTCAAAGAACACGATCTCGACATCCGTAGCATGGGTTGAGAAGACGCTGAAGTTCACTCCGTTTGGAGTCAACGTCGCACCAAGCGGGAACGTCTGGCTTTCATCCTTGGCTGGAACGGCAGAAGAACCAGAGCCGGCGGAGTTTCGTTGCGAGTCGATTTTGACCTCCATGGATCTTCTGCTGCGGATCGTCATTACCAGGCTCAGTGTTGCTGAACCCTATGAGATCGTCAGGATAGTGATATCCATGCGGCCATGGCAAGTAAGAGGAGCGAGACCAGCAAAAAGCTGAGAACGGACGCGACTCGAAGTTCGCGCCGCTTCTCCAATCGCAACGGCGTCAGGGCGTTCTGGCGCGGATACAGCGCGTTGTAATAAACGGAGAAGGTTTCGCCTTTCGCCTTGGCTTCGGGCGACATGAAGTTATCATAGTAGAGTCGCGCGTGGGCGTAGTAGGTAAAGGACACGATAACGTTGCTGGGATTCGCCGGAATTCGCAGGCTTGAGAAACTCTTTCGGACAAGCTCATGCCGGCAGTCCGTCACTATGGCTTCAGTCTCCATCCAGATTGCTTGAGGATTCGACTGCCTGCTGACGCTACTGCGCTTCGAAAGGATCACTTCCTTGGCTTGCTTATCCGTTGCCGCTCGTTGCCCGGCAACGAGACCTGCCGCGTCCAGAAGTCTTCTCGCGCGTTCGATCATTCCGGGATTGGTCATCAGCGCAGCCAAACAATCTGGTCCGCTTCAAGCGGCACGAGAGCATTGAGATGGTAGGGGACGATACGAGCGGTGTAGTCGCTTGCCGGACGCGTCGCGGAAATCTGAGCTGAATAGGTGATTAAGCCTGGAGTATCCTGAGTAGGACTTGAAGCGGTCATCTCTTCGAAGGGCGGCGCCTGGTCCCCCTGACTTGGATTGGCATACAGCTCAACTCGAAATTGATCGCGAGTGAGATAACCAGGATCAACGTCCGCCTGGAAGCAGTGTTTCCCATCGTGAGTGTCGATTCGGATGTCAACGAATCGCACCGAGTTCCAATGCCGCTCAAGGCCCAGCTTCCATTGCAGCAGACTTGAGCCGTCCGCACCGCCGTCCGCGGCACGATCACGATGGGCTGACGCTGCAGGCAGATAATGATTCTCGGTGTATTCGCGAATAGCGCGCGTTGCAGAGAACTCCGGCGTGAGCCGGGCCATGCTTTCGCGGATGCGTCCAAGCCAACTTGCTGGCATGCCTGAGTCATCGCGCTCGTAAAACTCGGGGACGACTTCAGCTTCCAGCAGGGAGTACAAAGTCTCTGCCTCCCTGGCATCCCATCCTGAGTCCTCGCCATGTTCCTTGCCGTCTCCAATAGCCCAGCCAACGTCTGGCGAATAGGCTTCGGCCCACCAGCCATCCAACTCGGAGAGATTCAGCCCTCCATTCACAAGGACCTTCATGCCGCTGGTCCCGCAGGCCTCCCATGGACGCCGTGGCGTGTTGATCCACAGATCGATTCCCTGGACCAGTTCCTGGGCCAGCATCATGTCATAGTCGTTGAGAAAGACAACATGTCCCCCGACCTCGGGCCGCTTGATGAATTCTTTCCACTGTCGGATGAGCTCCTGTCCCGGACGGTCTTGAGGATGAGCTTTTCCGGCAAGCATCAACTGGACAGGGAATCGTGGATTGGAGAGCAAACGCACCAACCTCTCGGGATCGCGCAAGAGAAGATTGGGGCGCTTGTACGTGGCAAAACGTCGCGCAAATCCAAGGGTCAGCACGTTCTCATCGAAAATGCCGGAGGCGGTAGACGGATCTCCGCCTTCTGCTGCGAGCTGGCATGCGTAGCGCTTTCGCATCCGCTCGATCAGGCCCTTTCGTCCAGCGGTGCGCATTTGCCAGAGCTGCTGATTGGGTACACGGCGGATATCATTTCCGTCCGGACTCTCCCCGCGCCAACGTTCGTCTCCGCAGGCGGAAGTCCACAACGCATCGGCCTCCGATGAATCCCACGTGGGCACATGAATGCCGTTGGTTACGTACCCAATCGGCACTTCCCCCTGTGGCCAGCGGGGAAAGAGCGGCTGAAAGATCTGCCTGCTCACTTCCCCGTGCAGCTTGCTCACACCATTGACCTGCCCGCTCCCGTGGACCGCGAGATACGCCATGTTGAAGCTCTCGAATTGATCCTGCGGATTCTGCCTTCCCATGGCCAGCAGATCATCCACCGAAACGTCAAGTTCGTCCACCGCGTAGTGGCTAAGATACTTGCGGATGAGATCGGGATCGAATCGGTCAAAGCCGGCGCTCACGGCAGTGTGCGTGGTGAAGACATTCCCGGCTCGCGTAATAGTCATGGCAAGTTCGAATGGCTTCTTGTGATCTGCCATGTAGAACCGGGCTCGCTCCAGCACAGCGAATGCTGCGTGACCCTCGTTGAGATGACAGACCTCAGGTGTGAGGTCTAAGGCACGCAACAAACGCCATCCGCCAATGCCGAGGACGATCTCCTGCTTAAGACGCATCTCTGCATCTCCGCCATAGAGTTGGCTGGTGATTCCGCGATGAGCGGCCGTATTTGAAAAATCATTGGTGTCGAGAAGATACAACTTTGCTCTTCCCACGGATACCTCCCAACACCGAAGCCAGATCCGTGAGCCGGGCAGTTGAATCTGCAACCGCAACCACTCGCCATTCGGTTGTCGCAGCGGCCGGATCGGCAACTGCCCCGGATCATTGACCGGATAGAGCGCCTGCTGTCGCCCTTCCGAATCGAAGTCCTGACGGAAGTATCCCTGTCCATAGAGCAGGCCAACTCCGACAACCGGTACGCCTAGTTCGCTGGCCGCCTTCAACTGGTCGCCAGCTACGTTGCCAAGTCCGCCTGAATAGATGGGTAACGCTTCACTCAGCATGAACTCCATGCTGAAATAGGCCACTGTTTTGAGTGCTACGTCTGGATGCTTCTGCTGGAACCAGGCGTCGGCCTGATAGGCGTTGCGATTCTGAAGAAGCAGACTGTCGAGCTTCTGGCGAAAATCCGGCGCGCTTAATGCAGCCTTGATTTTTTCGCGAGCAACGGTGCGCAGGATGACCCACGGGTTTTGCGTCGTCGCCCAGAGGTCCTTGTCGAGTGCTTCCCACAACTGGTCCGTGGCATGGTTCCAGGACCAGTGCAGATTGAGCGCCAACTCAACCAGTGCGTCGATTCCATCAATCTTCAACCAATCAAATGATGCCCTCACGTCGTCCAATATCTCCTCCTGCAGATCGAGTCCGAGAATCGCAGTCGGCAATCGCAATCCCGATGCAACTAAAGCGGCCGATTTGATTTCAGCCCATGGATGCTAACTATCCGTGAACATAGCCTTCTGCGGATGACCTTTGGCAAGCGGCGCCGGGGCCGTGGCATCACTGAAGTCTTTGGTCCACTGCCAGTTTCTGATCTCAGGCATATCCTCCAGGTATTCACGAATATAGTCGTGATGGCGTTGCAGCTCCCGGTTGAAGAAGTTGATTGCCTTCTCTGCTTGGAGACGCAGCCGTGGGACATGCTTCAATGCGTCGAGAGCAAGATGGAAGCGGCTCATTTCGTTCAGAACCACCATATCGAACGGAGTCGTAGTAGTTCCATGGTCCATATAGCCATGGACATGAAAGCGGCTTTCATTCGATCTCCCGTGCACCAACGTATGAATGAGCCAGCGATTGTTGTGGAAGGCAAATACAACCGGTGCCGTCTCAGTGAAGAGAGCGTTGAATGACATTTCATCCATCCCGTGGGAATGCTTGTCGGGAAACATCAGGGTCATTAGGTCGACAACATTGATGACGCGCACCTTGATGCCCGGGACATGTTTCTGCAGCAGCCATGAGGCCGCGCAGATCTCTATCGTCGGCACATCTCCCGCGCAGGCCAGCACAACGTCGGGCTCCCCGCCCTCATCGTTGGTGGCAAACTTCCAGGTGGACGCGCCACGTGAACAGTGCTCAAGAGCCTCATCCATGTTCAGCCACTGAAGCTGCGGCTGTTTTCCGCAAGTCACAACATTGACGTAGTTGCGGCTGCGCAAGCAATGGTCGAAGACGCTCAGCAGACAGTTGGAGTCCGGTGGATAATACACGCGGATCACTTCACTTTGGCGCGCCAGGGCATTGTCCACATACCCGGTTGCCTGGTGGCTGAATCCATTGTGATCGTTGCGCCACGCGTGACTTGTGAGTAGAACGTTGAGAGAAGCAAGCGGCCTTCGCCAAGGATAGTCGCGGCATTGCTCGAGCCACTTGGCGTGCTGCGTTGTCATCGAATCGACCACCTGCGCGAATGCCTCATAAGAGGACCACATGCCATGACGGCCCGTAAGCAGATAGCCCTCAAGCCATCCCTGGCAGAGGTGCTCGCTCAACACTTCCATCACGCGACCGTCCGGGCCCAGTTCATCGTCGATGGAAACAATCTCGGCCATCGAGCATCGCTTAGTGGCTTCAAAGATCGAGTTGAGACGATTGGAATTCGATTCATCGGGACAGAACATGCGGAAGTTCTTCAGATTCATCCGGAAGATGTCCCGGAAGAAATCTCCAAGCTTGCGCGGCGCCTCGGACAGAACCTGACCGGGGCCGGGAATTTCAAGCGCATAGTCGGTAAAGTCCGGTAGCGCGAGCGTGATCAACTCGCGTCCACCGTTGACATGCGGGTTGCCTCCCATGCGCCGGTTACCAACTGGCGAGAGTGCCACGAGTTCGTCAATGAACTTGCCGTTCTCGTCGAACAGTTCTTCAGCCTTGTAGCTTCTCATCCAGGCCTCAAGAATCTTGAGGTGCTCCGGATTATCTTTGACCGATGCCAGCGGAACCTGGTGGGCGCGGAATGTGCCTTCAATGGGAATTCCATCCACTTCCTTCGGACAGGTCCATCCCTTCGGCGTGCGAAAGATGATCATCGGCCAGATGGGCTGCTTCTTGAAGCCGTTCTTACGCGCCTCCAGTTGAATTCCACGGATCTCGGCATAGCAATCCTCGAGGGTTTGAGCGAGGAGTTGATGTACGACTTCAGGATCATCGCCCTCAACAAAGTAGGGTTTGTAACCTCGACCCACATAGAGGGCCTTCAGGTCTCCATCGCTGGTGCGAGCCTGGGCGGTTGGTCCAGAGATTTTATATCCATTGAGATGAAGGATCGGCAGCACCGCGCCATCCCGCACCGGATTGAGGAAGTTGACCGACTTCCAGCTTCCTTCGAGCGGACAGGTCTCGGATTCGCCATCGCCAATGACGCATGCCACAATCAGGTCCGGATTGTCAAATGCTGCGCCGAATGCATGGACCAGTGAATAGCCAAGTTCTCCGCCTTCGTGCATGGAATTCGGCACATGTGGCCCGCAGTGGCTGGGTACGCCGCCCGGCGTCGAGAACTTGCGGAACATTAGCCGCAAGCCGTCTTCATCACGAGTGATCTCCGGGTGAACCTCGGTATAGGTGCCCTCAAGATAGGAGCAGGCATTAAGCGAAGGGCCTCCGTGTCCCGGACCCGAGATGTAGATGATGTCTGCATCATGCTCCTTGATCAGGCGATTGAGATGAATGTAAATGAAGTTCTGTCCAGGCGAAGTCCCCCAGTGACCGAGCAACCTTGGCTTGATCTGCTCAGCCTTAAGCGGCGAGCGAAGCAGGGGATTGTCAAAGAGATAGATCTGGCCTATGCAAAGATAGTTCGCAGCGCGCCAGTAACGGTTCATCTTGTTCAGCAGCTCGCGTGACAGTGGCCCCTTGGGTTTTGGTGCCCTCTGTTCGCTTTTGCCGTCAGCCGCAATCGCCGTCGACAGGTCTACGTTGAAGATGAAACCGGAAGAATTGCCAAACTGATCGAAGTTCTTGCTAAGGGGTTGAGACTCGTTGTCCTTTTCCACATGGATGGGAAGTTCAGTAGTGGCCATCGTAGCGAATCCTTTCTCGTTCTCCGCAACTGCTCACATCCTGGCAGCGGCTTTCAGACTTCATTTTGTTCAGCATTGGCCGTGAACTTGTCCTTCGTCACTTCGCCAGCATTTTGCGGATTGATTTCAATTCGGCCTGATGCTTCTGGGTTGTTTCGGGATAAGACGGATGCAGTCCTCTGAGCCCGTCCAGAACGATTTGCGAGACGATCAGCCGAGCATCGTCCTTATCGTCCGCGGGAACAACATACCAGGGAGCGTGATGTGTGCTGGTTGCGCTGAGGCACTCCTCGTAAGCCTTCACGTAGTCTTTCCAAAACTTCCGTTCCTGAATATCTGCGAGACTCAACTTCCAGTTCTTCTCCGGATCGTCGATGCGCGCGAGAAACCGCTTGCGCTGCTCATCCTTGGACAGATGCAGGAAGATCTTGACGATGCGGGTGCTGTTTCGATCAAGATGCTTCTCGAATTCCACAATGGAGTGATACCGATCGTGCCATTTCGACTTATCGTCGCGTAGCTCCTTGGAGAGTCCTTCGTTGCGAAGCTCCTCCGGATGAACGCGAACGACGAGTACTTCTTCGTAGTAAGAACGATTGAAGATGCCGACGCGGCCTCGCTCCGGAAGGCGGCATGTGGTGCGCCAGAGGAAATCGTGCTCCAGTTCTTCGGCGCTCGGTTGCTTGAAGCTGAAGACTTCGCATCCCTGCGGATTGACCCCCGACATCACGTGCCTTATGGCGCCATCTTTACCGGCAGCGTCCATGCCCTGGAAGATCAGCAGCAGAGCATAGCGGTTGGACGCGTAGTGAAGTGTCTGCAATTCGCTTAATGCCTGCACGTGCTCTTCAAGCAGCTTGTGATAATGCTTCTTTGATTTGGTCAGCGCAGGTGCAACCGTCGGCCACTCGTGGAGACTGAGCTTCTTGCCTGGGGGCACCTGGTAGGACTTCGAGTTGATGATCATTGCTTTTGCCTATCCCTGCAAGATCTGGCTGGCTGAAGACGTTCCACCTTATAGACTGTGGCGGGGCAACCAGCCACACCATCAAATGAAACTCTCGGATTCAGTATCGACTCCGATTGATCTTGAATCTGTGCCGTTGTGCTCAGGACAAGCCGACGGATGAGTGAAGATGGGATTCTTCGAGATAACCCATTCGGCGTGAGCCTGGAAGCACTCGCGGAAGAGTTGTGACCCGCAATCGCCCCGCATCAGTTCGACCGGCGGACAGAGGTCAACGCTTCGTAACCCGATATGACATCAAAGAGTTCCTCGTCGATGGACTCCTGGCGAATCCGATGCAACTTCAAGTTCAGGTCTTCCAGAATTCCATCAATGTTCTTCTCCGCTCGCTGCATAGCGGCCAGGCGACTGGCATTTTCGCAGGCAAGCGACTCAGCGCATGCTTGAAACAGCAGCACAAACAAGTATTCGCGTATAAACGCGCGCAGCGGCGAACTGCTTCCCTGGATAACTTCCGGCGGCAGTTTGGTTGGCCACGCAGCAGCAGCGAGTTGCTTCTGCCACGCGAGATCCAGAGGCAGCAACTGGCTGCCGGTGGGTTCGTAGACCGTTCCTGATTTGGTGTGGTTGTGGAATAGGTACACTTCTTCAACTTCTCCGCGCTCTCGGGTTGCTTCCACATCGATCAGGATCTGTCCAACGAGTCCAGTGATGGCATCGACGGAAGCTGGCACGGGGAGGACTCCGCCGGTAGGCATTCCGGAGTCGTTCAGCAGGGCGTGGATGCGCTCTCCGAGAGGCCATACCTTTGTGATTGTGCCAGGAAGAGCTTTAAGCGTGTGGACGGCATATTCCACGACCACTTCATTGAACCTTCCAACGAGGCCCTGGTCCGAACCAAAGACAATTGCACCGATACCGTGCTTGTGCTGTGAGCCTGCTTCTTCAGTGTCATAGTCCGGTCCGGCTTGACGAAGGCATGCAGTCAAGGCGAGTTCCACAGCGCTTGCGTACTGATCGAGTGATTGCACTGCTTTTTGGTACTGACCAATGCTTGACGCAGCGAGCGCCTTCATCGAACGAACGACGGCTTCGAGATCGCCTGCTCCGGTGATCTTTCGTGTCAAGCTCTCGATCGTTCCGCTCATGGCGCGGACTTCGTAGCGGGTTTGGCCTCCGGCGCCGGCTGGAGCGAAGCCAGAGCACTTGTGGCAATTTCGGTGATCTTCTTGCGATCGTCATCGCTAAACTTGTCAGCCGAAGTTAGCCGCTCCACCACATCCTTAGGAATATCAGTCGTGGCTTTCTGAAGTGCCTGCTCAGCATCATTCACTTTGTCGAGCGGCAGCGTATCGAAGAGTCCCGCTGTTAAAGCCAGTAGCACAATGATCTGTTCGATCATGGAAACGGGGTGAGACTCGGATTGTTTAAGGCATGCGCGAATTCGCTGTCCGTGGTCAATTGTCCTTTGCGTCGCCTTGTCGAGGCGTGTGCCGAATTTTGCGAAGGCTTCGAGCTCCTCAAACTGCGAGTAAGCAAGCTTCAGACTGCCTGCAACTGCGCGATATGCGGCTCGCTGCGCGGCTCCGCCCACACGCGAAACTGACTTCCCTACGTCGACTGCCGGGAGGATTCCCAATTGAAACAAGGTAGGTGAAAGGTAGACCTGCCCGTCTGTGATGGAGATCAGGTTCGTCGGTATGTAAGCGGATATGTCCTGCGCTTCGGTTTCGATGATAGGCAGCGCCGTAAGAGATCCACCTCCCCGTTCCTTAATGAGGTGGGTCGATCGTTCCAGCATCCGTGAATGAATATAGAAGATGTCGCCGGGAAATGCCTCGCGGCCCGGTGGGCGACGGAGCAGCAACGAAAGTTCACGATACGCCCGTGCATGGTGGGTAAGATCGTCGTAGACTATCAGCACGTCGCGTCCCTTTTCCATGAAGTATTCGGCGATGCTGGTTGCGGCATAAGGCGTAATGTAGACGAGGCCAGGCGCGTTATTGTCTTCGACAACAACCACAACGGTGTAGTCCATCGCGCCCTGCTTGTCGAGGTTCGCGATCACTTTCGCCACGGCGGCTGCGCGCTGTCCAATCGCACAATACACGCACACTACATTCTGTCCGCGCTGGTTGAGGATGGTGTCGATGGCGATGGCAGTCTTGCCGGTTTGGCGGTCCCCGAGAATCAATTCGCGCTGTCCACGACCGATGGGGACAAGTGCGTCGACCGCCTTCAGGCCCGTCTGCAACGGCACACTCACCGCCGCACGATCCATAATGGGTGCAGCCGGGCGTTCAACAGGAAGACGCTTCTCCGCAGCGATCGAGCCTTTACCATCGAGTGGATTGCCCAATGGGTCGATCACTCGTCCCAGCAGGCCTTCCCCGACCGGGACGTCCATCACGCGGCCAGTACGCCGAACTTCGTCGCCTGCATGCAGCTTCTGATAATCCCCGAGCAGGATGACGCCGACCTCTTCCTCGTCGATGTTAAAAGCAATGCCAAGCAAGCCGCCGGAAAACGTCACGATCTCTTCGTAGCCAACGTTGGGGAGACCTGAAAACGTTGCGATTCCATTGGAGACTGTCGTAACTATGCCCACTTCGTGAGGAGTTAAATCTGCCGTGAAGCCTTCGCGACCTTGATGCAGCCTTGAGAAGGCAACGCCGATGGCAGATTCCAGGATTCCAGCTGATGCAGTCATTTGGCTCCAACAAGCACACCGGATTCGGGAGTTTTCGCAGTTTCCGGCTTTGATGTAGCTTTATTGGTTGCGGGGGATTGTGCGTCTACCAAGTCCCTGACTTTGTTGCTCAACTCAGTGAGATAGCTCGAGATGCTCCATGCAACCTTCTGCCCATTCGCCGTTAATTCGATACCGCATATTGCGTCCTGCGAATCTTCGAATGTGATCTGGATCGCAGCCGAGAAGGTCTCGTTGAGTGCAGTCTGAATTGCTGCCCTTTGGTCGGGTGGCAGATCGAATGAACTGCGGACGATAGCGGGTTGCGATGAGTTTTTGAGAGCATCGCCTAGTAATTCTTTTGCCTTCGCATCCAATTCTCGAAGGCGGCGTGTGAATACTTCCGCGACTCGCTCTTCAAGGCTGACAGTAGCGAGGTCCGTGAGCGTTTTTCGCGCGATGGCAAAGACCTCCTTTTCCGCCAGAAGCGTGATTTCACTGGCCAGCCGAATTTGATCTGCGCGCAGCGCATCCGCCTGGCTGGCTCGCAAACCTTCCGCGCCCTCTTTGGCTTCGTCGATAAGGCGCTCGTGTTCGGCTTTCGCATCATCCGTGGCTTTGCCGAGCACGGTGCTCCGTTGTTGATCGAATGCTTTGTTCTTGTCCTCAAAAGTGGTACGCTCCTTTTCGGCGTCGGCCTTCCGGCCATCTGCGTTCGCAAGTTCGCTGGCGATTCGCTTCTCTCGCGCATCGATAGCATCGAGGATGGGTTTGTAGAGAAAGTGCTTCAGAAGCCACACCAGGATGAGGAAGTTGACAATCTGCGCCCCGACAGTGAACCAGTCGATGAGCATCGCTTACTTCCCCCCGGCTTGCGACAGAAAGTGATTCCAGAATGGATTGGCAAAGATGAGAATCATCGATACGACAAAGGTGTAAATCGCCGTCGATTCGATCATTGCCAGGCCTACGAACAGCGTACGGGTGATGGTGGATGCTGCGTCAGGCTGTTGCGCAAGAGAAGTCATAGCGGAGGCGACAGAACGGCCTTCTCCGAATGCCGGCCCCATGCAGCCGAAACTTGTGGTGACGCCGGCGGTGGCAATGGACACTACTGCAACGATGGTGGCGCTATCCATAGGAGGTCTCTCTCGTTGTTGGAGCGATCATGCATAACTCGGCTCCGGCTTGGCCTCAACAGCAGCCTTGGTTTTGGTGACACTTGTGGCGGCAGCGATGTAGACTGCGGCGAGTATGCTGAAGATATAGGCCTGCACTGACCCGGTGAGCAGACCGAGCAACGTCATGACGATGGGGAAGATGAAGGGCGTGATCGTAAGAAGAATTCCAACGATCATCACGCCGCTCATCATGTTGCCAAAGAGACGAACAGCCAATGCCAGTGTGCGCGAGAGCTCGCTGATGATATTGAACGGCAGCATAATGACAGTCGGCCTGATGTATGTCTTGAGATAGCCGGCTACCCCTTGTTCCCGGATTCCGAAGAGAGGAACCGCAATGAATACGCACAAGGCGAGGGCTGCTGTGGTTGAGAGGGAACCTGTTGGCGGCGTGAATCCTGGAATTACGATACATACACTGCAGGTACCGATGAACAGGAAGAGAGTGCCTAGAAAGGCAAGATACTTTCTTGGCTCGCTAAGCCCAACTTCTTTGATCTGTTCCACTATGCCGGTGACGATGATTTCAAGCGCGCTTTGCCAGCGTGAGATAGTTCGCTCGGTTGCAAGCTTTCGGGTCATCAGCATGGAGCCCAATGTCATCGCGATCATCATGGCCCAGGTCGTGAGGATGGTTTCGTTCAGCTTGACAAAACCATGTTGCCAGAAGACCTGCTGGTCCGACGTGATGTGAACACTTGGAATAATCATTGTCCACCTTCCTGCAGGATGCGGTTACCGGTGGCGGGCGGCAGACGTATGAGCCGCGTTACAGCGACGCGCGCAAGCAGGAAGCCGACCAGACAAGCCAATAGTTTTCGCCAGTCGCCATGAGACACGAGGTAGAACCCGGTGATGGCGACAGCCATCCGTAGCAGAAGGCTTGCGGAGAATAAAAGGCCGGTCCATTGCGATGGTGAATGCGATCGAATCGTCCACCAGAGTCCGCCAAAGAAGAAGGCTCCAAGCAGAGCACCGGCGAGCAAGTCTCCGGCCAGAAGCAACGCTTCATTCATGCTTATCCTCCTGATCGTCATGCATCGCCTTGTTCTCCTGATCCACCCAATGCCAGGCATTGGCGCAACCAATGCAGAGCCCAATGGCCAACAACATGAGTGTCCAGGAATGGACTCCGTGATAATGGTTGTCCAACCACAAGCCCACCATGCCGCCTCCAACTGTTGGGACTGCTACCGACCAACCGATCAGCCCTGACATGCCAAGGCCGAACCAGACACTCTGTGCGCCATCCTTCTGCACGCGAAGTTTGCGGGCAGCCTTTGCGCTGACTTGCCGGACGAATTCATTGTCGGAAGAAGAGGGATGAACTACTCTTTCATCGGTCATTTTCAAACTCCGCGAGTCGACCCATCAAACCGCTCTCCATCTTCGCGACTGCCAATCGTACGTTGCGCTCCTGTTCATCCAGTGTCACGAACTCGCGCACAACTGCTTCTTTGAGTTGTCCCAGGTCTGACCCGCCAATGGCGCGACGCACCGATACGGTTACCTGATCGCCCGCTTTTACCAATACACCTTGATCAATCCCGACATAAACCGTGCCACCCACTTTTGCTTCGTAACTGAGAATCCCGGGAACCAGCGCAGCAACGCAATCGAGCCGGTGGGGCAGAAAGCCATAAGATCCATCGGTTGTGTCCGCAACGACGCGCAACACGTCGCCTGTTTCGGCAAATACCTCAAAGGGGACCAGGATTTTAAGATTCATGAGGACTCGTAGTCGCAGTCGTAGCTGCTGCTTGTGATTCGGGCTTCTGCTCTTCCGGCTTGTCTTGGTGCGGCTTGTTTGCCTTTGGCGGCGCAGCATCGGATTGCTTTGCTCCAGGCTTCTTGGCCTCCCCAATTGCGCCGATCATATAGAGTGCGCTCTCCGGGTAGTCCTTGAACTCGTCGCGGAGAATGCGTTCGCAGCCATCCAGTGAGTCTTTCAGGCTCACAAGCTTGCCCTTCATTCCGCTGAATTGTTCCGTAGTGAAGAACGGTTGCGTCAGGAAGCGTTCGAGCCGCCGAGCCCGTGCAACGGCGTTCCGATCTTCCAGCGAAAGTTGTTCCATGCCGAGCATGGCCACAATGTCCTTGAGGGACTCGTACTGCGCCAGAGTCCGGCGAATCTCCTGCGCGAGGTTGTAATGCCGGTCGCCTACGATGCCGGGCGTTGCCATCTTCGAACTGGATTGGAGCAGATCGATCGCGGGATAAAGACCCTCGCTTGCCCGCTTGCGCGACAGGACGATCGATGCGGAAAGGTGAGAGAAGACATGCACCGCGGCAGGATCGGTGAGATCGTCCGCCGGCACGTAAACAGCCTGGATCGAAGTGATGGCACCAGCGTGCGTATTGGCAATGCGCTCCTCGAGTCCCGATAGTTCGGTACCCATGGTTGACTGGTATCCAAGTCTCGAAGGCATTTCCCCAAGAAGGCCGGAGACTTCCATGCCCGCTTGAATAAAGCGGAAGATGTTGTCGATCAAGAGGAGAACATCTCGATGCTCATCATCGCGGAAATATTCGGCCATGGTCAGGGCCGCGGCGCCGACACGATACCGGCTGCCTGGCGGCTCGTTCATCTGGCCGTAGACCATCACCATGTTGTTCAGCACGCCGGCGTCTTTCATGCCGCGATAGAGTTCTTCGCCCTCACGGCAACGCTCACCGATCCCGCAGAAAATACTCATGCCCTGCTGATGGCCGATCATGTTGTGGATCATCTCGGTAAGAAGCACCGTCTTGCCCACACCCGCGCCACCGAACAATCCAGCCTTGCCTCCACGCTCCAGCGGGACAAGCACATCAATTGCTTTTATGCCAGTCTCGAAGACCTCGGACTTTGTGGAACGCTCCGCGAGTGTCGGGGGATTCCGATGGATCGTCCGCCATTGCACGTTCTGCGGCGCTGGTTTGCGGTCGATGGGAGAGCCGAATACGTCGAACATCCGCGACATGATTTCATGACCTACCGGCACCTCCAGCGGCTTGCCGGAATCTTCCACCTGCATTCCTCTGGCGAGACCCTCGGTCGGCGTTAACGCGATGCCCCGAACCCGGGTAGCGTCGAGCTGGGACATGACTTCGACGATGATCTTGCCTTCTGCTCCAGCATGGAGAACGGAGAGGATTGGAGGCAGCCGGCGATCGAATTTCACATCGACAACGCCGCCGCGCACCGAGACGATCGATCCGAGATTCGGAGAATCCGATTTATTCTGAAGCCCGACTGCCACGGTAACCTCAATTCAGGACAAACACCTTGGTTAGCAAGGCTTGGATGAGAAAGAAATGTTCCGGTCGAGGGAATCTGGCAGAACATCGATGCCCCAATGATGGAACGAATCCAGGCATATTGCGTCAGGATTCTCAGATGGTTCCAGTGAGGTTGGTTTCTCCTTTTCATCATCGTGAACCGTGTCTCCATAAAGTGATGTTCTGTTTTGCTCCTACATCGCCTCCCGTTCATTCGTGTTGTTTTTTGGGAGTAGCGGTTCCTTTCGCACAGCTTTCGGCCAGCCAACTGGAACAGTCTGGTAACGAACGGGTGCGCAGCTTCGAGGGCATCTGAGCCAGCTTCCAAGTATCATGATCCTCAACGGGGACTGGATATTGATATCCTCCGGGGCTCTTGGCAGCGCATGCCCGCGCGGAGTATGGCTGGAGATGGAGGCAGAGTCGTGAGAATCCTGATGGCAGTGGGCAAGACCACGGTCAACGAAAATCTGCTGACCACCTTTGTGAGCGGGTTTCGGCATGAGAACGGCCAGGTTCTGGTTTTGCATATTTTGGAGCCTGTAGAACCCGTGGCTGCGCCGGAGATGGCCCAGGACTACGCTCCCGAGTTGGAAGATGAGAAGCAGCCGGCTTGCACTTTAGTTGAGCGTATCGCGGCCGAATTGAACCGGATTGGATTTACGGTGCGAACCGAGGTCGTAATCGGAGATATTACACAGACTATTCTGGACACCGCGGCAGCGTGGCCTGCCGATCTGATCGTGGTAGGTTCGCGCGGACAGAAGGGCATCCGAGAATTCCTGCTTGGCAGCATAGCGGACTCGGTCGCCCGGCGAGCCGGATGCTCCGTGGCAATCGTTCGCCCACCATTCAGCAGCTAAAGGAGATTCGTGGCGCAACCACGCTTCGTTCATGAGCAATTGAGGGCTGACATGTGATAATGGCAGTCCTTTGTCGGCCCACGCATCGCGGTCATTGGGATTGACACATTCGGATCATCGGCTCGCGGCCCGGTGGTCATGGAGCACTATGGCTTCACGGTGGAAAACGACTGCCGGCAGGCTCACCATGTGCTCGATCTTCAGAAGGAGGAAACATCATGCGCGTAGGAATCGCTTCGGACCACGGAGGGTTCGTTCTGAAAGAACAGATCACGGATTTGCTGCGCGCCGCTGGCCATGGGGTTGTAGATTTCGGTGCGCCTCATCTGAGCCCCGGAGACGACTACCCGGATTATGTGATCCCGTTGGCCAGAGCCGTTGCCGCCGGCACGGTCGATCGCGGCATAGCGCTCTGCGGCAGCGGAGTGGGTGCGTCCATCTGCGCCAATAAAGTGGCTGGTGTGCGCGCAGGGCTCATCCACGACGTGTTCTCAGCTCATCAGGGAGTTGAAGACGACGACATGAACGTCTTCTCGCTCGGTGGACAGGTTATTGGGTGCGCGTTAGCCTGGGAATTGATCGAGACATTTCTAAAGGCTCGATTCAGCGGCGCGATTCGCCACCAGCGGAGGGTCGACAAAGTGAAAGCACTGGAGATAAACACTGCTGCAGCCTGAATCGGGTAAACAGAGTTGAAGGGGTAAGCATGAAGATCGCATTTCTCCATACCAGCACCTTTTTAACGTCGGAGCTTCTGCAAAAGTTGCGGACAACCCTGGCGCAACATGATGTGGTTGAGTGGATCGGTGGAAGAGACGCTCCGGCATTCGATTTCGATGTGCTTCTCTCTGCGAGCAAAGTCGATCGGGCGTTGCTTGTTGCACAAGCAAAGCTCAAGCTCATCCAGACGGCCAGCGACGGGTATGAGGAGGTGGACATCGATGCCGCCAGCGAGCTCGGTATCTGGGTCTCCTATGCTCCAGCAGACCTGACTGGGAATGCTACATCCGTTGCAGAGTTCGCGGTGTTACTCATGCTCGGCGCCGCAAGGCATCTCGGAGTGGTCCTGAAATCCCTGCAGGAAAACCCCGTCAGACCGGCCACACTCAACCTCTCACTCAGCGGGAAGTCGGTGTGTATCGTTGGCTTGGGCACGATCGGACGACAGCTCGTAGAACGTTTACGCCCGTTTGGCGTGACCTTTGTTGCAACAGACGAACACCCGGAGAACGCCCCTGACGGCGTCACTGCTTATCCTGCCGATCAATTGAACGCAGCGGTGTCCCATGCGGATTTTGTAGTCATCTGTGTTCGGGCCAGTAAGAAAAACGAGAACCTGATCGATGCGGCTGCGCTTGCTTCGATGAAGCGCGGGGCGATTCTGGTCAACATCGCTCGCGGAGTGCTCATCGACGAGGCAGCACTTGTCGATGCGGTCAACCATGGACAGATCTCGGCTGCAGGCCTGGACGTTTTGAGGAACGAGCCGCCGGATCGCAAGGATCCTTTGCTTCAGCTTCCTCAGGTTCTGGTCACTCCCCACATCGCTGGGCTTACGGACCTGATGCTGGACGGAACGGTGCGCTACATAAGTCACGTCCTGGAGGAATTCGCCGCCCACAACAAGCCCAAATCTACCCTGAACTCGCCCGAGAAGCCTCGTCAACAGTTGCGAGATTCAAAGGAATAGGTTGCGCAAAGTGAATCATCTGGCCGCAGACCTCATAGTCAATACACGGATTCAGTTGGGGAGCGTTCGCGGCGGACGCCCTTTGGCCGGTAATAAGGTGAAATTGGACCTCGGACTGGGACCGTAAGCCTTACCGAATAACGATGCTACCCACTTGACCATCCACCGGATAGGGCGAACCCAAGGACTGGGGATGCCGCAGCTCTCACATCCAAACACTGGCCGCACATCTGCCAGAATGGCATAGGCCACGTTAAGCATCGCCTGGAATGGCCGAATGCCGAATGCATTGATCGCGAACGTCCAGGTGAACCACCGGGTGCTGGGTAAATGTCGCAGAACCTCCGCAACGGCTTCCCCGCCAAGTTTCATTGAGCCATCTGGCATCAGCAAATGGATTGTCTTGTAGGCATCCCAAATATTCAGGCGTTGATTGAGGGATCGTAGCTCCTCGGGATCCTGGCCAATTGGACGCACGACCATGCTGGCCAATCCGGATTTGGCGAGAACCTGCTTCTTCACCCAATTCGCAATGCTCCGACAGACGCCACATTCATCGTCGAACAGCAGAACTGGCGCTGGTTGCTCTTTGATCGGCAAGAATTTAACTCATTTCATGAATCATATGCTTGTTTGATGGAAGCCAGGATGTTCGATACATTCGGGCTTGGCCCCTCATCGCGTCCGACAACTGCGCCGTTCTTAAACATGATCAGGGTAGGTGTACCCTGGATCGCGTAAGACTCAGCGAGTTCTGCGTCGACTGCGACGTTGACCCTGAATATCTTCTCAGTGGACTGTACGATTTCTGCAACCTGCTGAAGATCCGGTTCGATCAGACCGCAGTGTGCACATCCATAGGACATGAACTCGACTACGATGGGGCCTTCACCTTTCAATACGAGCCGGTCAAATGTGCTCGCGGTGACAGTTGGAATCCTGTCGATCGACTTATGTCCAGGCATAGATCCTCATGATCCTTAAAGGACTCCCATTGCCCTGATTTTCACCTGCTCCGCAGAACCACGAGATGCTTCTGGAGCCCACGCTCATTGCTCCACTGTCTCTTTGCGCAGGCCGCCCCAATCCGTCCTCAACGGGATAGTCGCTGGGGCCCCAATATGCTTCTTTGCGATCTCCTCGATCTGCGGTTCCGTCAGCGCGGAGAGGTCCGCGGTCTCAGTGGCGACGATCCGCCGAAACGTCTCAGGATGGTGGCTCTTCAGATACTCACTCAGAAAAGTGACCGCACTGCTCTTACCTGTGGCGTGCCCGATAAGGATGATCGCTTCGGCATGAACAAGATCCTTGGCTATCTCCTCGTAGTAGGAGTCCTCCTCGGGAACATGGTCACCTTTGTAGTGAGCTTCTTTACGGTGGATCAAATGATGCTGGAATCCAAATGGATCATACGGCTCGACCGCGACTTCATCTTCAGGCCGGCTGCCACCGAGGTCGTGGTAAATATGGGCAGCATGATGGTCGATGACCACAACCATTCGCCCGATCGGATCTGCCTTTGCGGGTACGCCGAGAGTCTCGGCCTCTTTGAGGAAGCTGCGCAGTCGCGAGATTTCTTCCACTTCGAGATTATGTGTGCTTGGCTTCTTGAACAAGCGCCTTTGCGAACCAACGACGAAGGCAAACTCATCGTTTCCGCGCGGCTGGACCTCGCCAATGTGACCAATCAAGTCAATGACTGCACTCCAGGTTAGATTGCGCGGAAGTTTGCCGCCAATGAGACTCTCAAGCAGAACTTCGTGATCGTTACGAATATGATCATTCATATTGAGAGCATTCCACAGGCGGAGGAGATACTCTGTTCCAGTTTGCTCAAGGTGTCTGGGCGATTAGCATTCCACTTGAGTCCGACGATTGCATTCGAACGAAGTCGTCACGATGCAGATACGTCGATGGGTACGATGCAAATCAGCTTCTTGTTTACAAATGTCTTGATTTCGATGATTCAACTTATGCTCTTGTGTGCTCCGCGAAGTGTTTCGCCCGTCGTCTACTTTGCGTGTGGATGCTCACAGGCCACCGATGTTCGCTACTGAAGTCTCGATGGAACGAGTGTGTCGCGCCGCCTCAATGAAACCTCGACCATGGAGGAAAGTCCGCGGGTCCCTGGCATTTGGCATCCGATCGTGATGCAGACTTCACGGTCAGAGCACGCTTGACGTCAGACGCATGATAACTGCTGAGATGGCTCCAGGGGTCGCCATTTCCTGCGTTCTTCCGCCGGAAGATCCTGTGGCTCAACCTGACGTTCCGAATCGTAGCCCGGCACTTTGGTTGGATCGCTCTCTATCGGGACCGACTTGCCATTTTGCGTGAATGCGTCGTCATCGCTAAAGCTTACAGGATTCATGTTCCAGGCCTCTACTCCGTGGCTGAGGGGGTAGGCCGACATTTTGGTGATCGCGAGCAGCAGATCGGCAGAGGAAATTTGACGATCAACAGCCTCGTCATACAAAGGATCATCCAGCACGTGGGCTGCTCCGAGGATCAAGACTCGCGCAGATGGCCATTGTCGCCGCACGTCCTCGGCCGATCTGCGAAGCTCCGATGATCCGAGAATGTCGCTCAGTAGGGCCAGGTGTACTGCAACGAATCGCAAGTCAAAGAGTTCGGAACGCGTTCTCGCCTGCTCCACACGAAACCCCCAGTCGGACAGCATGAGAATCCGGCTGGAAGATAACTCCGAGTGCGTCTCGACCAGAAGCAGTCGGGTCCTCAATGTCCGGTTCGGAGCGGCCTTCATGGATTCCCTGGAGCTTGCCAGCTTATGGTTAACTCTCCAGTGTTCGAATGGAAGTGACATAGCTGAGGTTCTCTGGCAACGTCTTTAACATTCGCCTATATTGATCCTCAAAGGCTGAGGAAGTATGTTCTCTTTTGACCTCGGTCCCGAAGTGAAGAGCCAGCGCGCAAGACTTACGATTGGCAAGAGGACGAATCGGTCGTTGAGAGGCGGTACGGAGTGCTTTCTTTTATGCGAGGAACGTGTTGGGATCAGAGACCTCCGCGCATAGATTCGACACTCCAAGTTGAGCCGCTCGAGGACTCCTGGATCCGTTTTCCTACGCGAGTGCCGGTTGTTATGGGAAATAGGCTCCGTTGTGCTTCGGGTTTCATTTAGGTACTCGACGCAGATCTTCTGTGTATCGGGCAAACTGCGTTTCCCCCTTCCTTAGAGTAGAGGGAGGGTCATTTGTGCGCGAGGTCCTCGTGCGCGCGGAAGGTTGCCACCGCGTCCGGTTGGGGACGACGGGACGTATGTTGATTCACGTCTTGAAGCACCAAAGAAAATTGCCAGCACGACACGATAGACCAGAGGGCGGGTGGCCCAGGTCTCAAATCTCCTCCTCAAACAGGGGTGCGGGTGCCCCACATCTCGCTTTTGAGCAAGGAACCGGCTTTGGCAGGTGGAGTTGGGAAGGAACATGAGGTCCGGAGGGAGCCGGTATTCTTTAGACGCCC
>Ga0302140_10001656_pt1 | contig 29119 bp, 29 predicted proteins | sample I_Bog_E1_1_FD_202095 | JGI IMG/M metagenome (GOLD analysis project Ga0302140, IMG submission 202095) | Peat permafrost microbial communities from Stordalen Mire near Abisko, Sweden - I_Bog_E1_1 | ecosystem: Environmental > Terrestrial > Soil > Wetlands > Peat | place: Sweden: Abisko, Stordalen... | reverse complement strand
TCATGACCCGGCACGGCGGTTCGATCAAGCTTCGAACCAGCGATCGTCCCGGCAGAAAAGGGTCAGTATTCTCTGTCTATCTTCCGAACAAAATGGCGCGCCTGTAAGAAATGTAGAGTCAACTCGCTCTAGCCACCGTTGGGTGAAATATTTAGCCTCTGGTCCCTCGCCTTAACCCCTGATCCCTAACCCCTGGTTCAATGCGATATAGTCAATAAGGCATGGCAAATCCCCAAGAAAAGAAGAATCAGACGGAAGGCGGATTCATTTATCTCCCGCTGATCGCTGGCTGGCTTGTGCCCGGTGCGGGCCATTTTCTGCTTCGCAAGTGGGGTCGTGGAGCGCTGCTTTCCGCGTCCATCCTGGGCATGTTCGGGACCGGCCTGGCCATGGACGGCCAGATTCATACCGGCGCGCACGACATTCTGGACATGTTGAGCATGGCCGGCGACCTGGGAACAGGAATCCTTTATCTCCTGTCCAGAGTTATGGGATGGGGCACCACCCTTGTTCAGGTCACAACAGGCGACTGGGGCTCTCGTTTCATCGTCGTCGCAGGCCTCTTGAACGTCATCTCCGCTGTAGACGCGCACAACCTTCGCACCGGGAGGAAAGCCTAGTGTTCAGGCCCTCTCATTTTGCCGCGGTAGTACTGTTCGCACTATTCGCTTCGGTAGTCTTCGGGATCACGCAGCGCGATACACCACCGAAGATGGTCCGCTACGGCCTCTACTGTTTTGTCCTGTTCGTAGGTTCGGCAATCGCGCTCAGTTGGCTTATGTTCCTGGTCGCCCGCTAATTCTCCGTACCCAAATCTGGAATCAAAACAAGCCAGTCATCATGACTTGCGTTTCAGGTTATATTTGCAGTGAATGCCGTGCCGGACGCACCACAAATGCTCCGTGCCGAGCTTTGTGCGCCTCTTTCCTGGCGCAAGGGCTGGAAACCACAAATCCTCATCCCATCAAAATGGCGCGCTTTCGCTCCCAAACCGCAGCGTCAAAGGTATGTGCACAGACATAGCCTTCCGAAAGATAAAGTTCAATTGCCCTGGTATTCGACTCCGTAACAGTCAGCGAAATTTCCGTGGCCCCGTGCCGCATAAAATGGAACGCCGCCACCGAAAGCAGCATGCGTGCCAAGCCAAGCCGCCGGTAGCGCGGATGGACACAGAGCTGCGTGATATGCCCGCTCTGCGCACTTACCCGCGAACCCAGCACCACGGCTACCAGTTGCTTGCTCTGGCGATCGACCACTACGTGCGAAACCTGCGCCGAAAACGCTCCGCAACCCGAATACCGCACAATGTTATGCAGGAAGCGCTGCGACCCGTGGATAGATCGGTACTGGTCGTTAATCACGCTATCAGGATGATCGCCATAAGCCTCAAAGATAAGCTGGCCCGCGGGCGTTAAATCATCTTCGCGCCATGCACGCAGCTCCAGGCCGTTCTTAAGATCCACATGCGGCTGGTTCCATAGCCCGTGAAGCTGCTGAACCAGAAACAAGCGCCGGCAGACTTCGAAACCCGCCTGCCGAAAGAGGCTGGAGTGCACTCCAGACGGGTGCAGCAGAAGCTGCGACTCGATGCGGTCCACATGCGGCGAGTTCAGCAGCGTCTCAAAGAGATGTCTCAGCAGCGTTTGCTCAATTTCATGCGCGGATGCCGGAACCAGGTGGGTAAGCGGCACACCAACACCAGGAGCCGCATCCAGACCACCCGCATTGCTGCTCAGGGCAAATACGTCGCCGATCACTGCCTTGGTCTCTTCATAAACACAGAAGGCGTACCCGGTTACCTGCCCGCCCTCCAAAGCTGCGTACCCCGGCAACATATGGCTATCCAGATACTGCATCAGCAGCTTCGAAGAAGTCCGATAATCCCAATGCAGCCGCTCTCTCCACACCTCACCCTCGGCATCGAGCACAGCCCTAAGAACAGGCGCTGCAAAGTGCCTCAGGTCGAGAATCTCGATGGAAACGCCGGTTGCCATGAACTTTCTCCCCAATGTTGGACGGATGCCTGCGTAACCGGAAAGCTTTCAGCGCATAGTCCTGTCGCAAGAAGGCAGGTCAAAACGGATTAGCCTCCCGGTCACTGTGCCATTTTTTTTCACTGAAAGCAAGTTGCAGACCGGCGAAGCACCTTACCTGCTGCCCACCATGTAGACTACGAGCCCCTGTTCAGGCCAAGTAAAAAGCTGTTCGTAATGGCGGCCCTCCAGGTACTCATCCAATTCAGAAAGTGTATGCAGATCCACCCCATTGCGCCCGGTCACACGCACCACCAGTAGATGCTGGCCGTCTGGCACGCCATCCTGCTTGTAGTTGATGACCTCGCGGTTGCGATAGAAAGAGAGTCCATATTCCACATCGCGCCGAGCTTCGAAAACCGCGACAGTTTCATCTGGAGAAGCCACCGTAGCTAGGCGATCGGCGAGCGGCCGAGCGGAGTAGGCGCGGTCCAGCAGGTGAATCACGCGCTTGGTTGCGCCCACCGCAGGAATCCCAAAAAAAGGCCCCACTCCATAAAGGAACAGGACAAGCACAGCCAGAATGGAAGTTGTGACCAGGCGAAGCCTCGCCACCCCATATCCGTTCACCACAATCAGGATCAAAAGCGCTGCTCCCGCGGCAGACAAAGACGAAATAGCAAGGGCCTGTGGGGGAGGAAACTTGGCTCCATGCGCCACGAACCACGGCAGCAGCAGCGCAAACATGGTCATGATGCCGCAAAGCGCCGAGTGGCCGATCAATACCCAGCGATTCAGCCCGGGCTGCCGGCGCCGGTAAAGATAGTCACCTGTAAGAATCGCCAGAGGGGGAATTGAGGGAAGAATGTATCCCGGCAACTTGGACCTGGAGAAGCTGAAAAAGACAATCGGGATCAGCGCCCAGAGAACCAGAAATTCCGGAAAAGCATCACCGGGCCTGTTCGGCACTCGCCGGCGCGGATTCAGTCTGCGCAGTCGCCACTCAGCCACGGAAGTCTGGATGCCATCGACCAGCGCCCGGACAGCAATCACCGTCCATGGCATCATCGCGAGCACCACAACAACCAAGTAATACCAGACCGGCTGCGAATGCTGATACAGGTCCGTCGTAAATCGCTGCAGGTTCTGTCTCATGAAAAAGTCATAGAAGAACGTCGGATTCTGCATCTGCACGGCGATAAACCACGGCAAGACAATCGCGAAATAAAGGATCACCCCGGGCCACCAGAATGAGCGCGCCAGAATCGACCATTCGCGCCTCAGAAATGCGAAAGCCGCAATGATGACAAAAGCCAGAAACGGCGCCACCGGCCCCTTGGCCAGCGTTGCCACGCCCGTAAAGAAGTAGATATCGAACAGCCAGAATTTTGACCCGGTTTCGTACCAGGCATACCAGCCAAGCAGACCAATCGCCAGCGGCGCAGCCATCTGCATATCTGTGGAGGCGCCGCGTGCAAATCCGATGATCCCCGCGCACGCCACAGTGATGATGGCAGCATCCAGGTGTCCGCCACGCCGGAACCGTCTCATATGTAAGTAGATCAACGACGCCATAACGAATGCGAAGCTGGTTGAAGGCAGCCGCGCGCTCCAGTCGTGCACGCCGAAGTCCTGAAACGTGAACATCGCTCGCCAATAATAGAGAGCCGGCTTCTCAAGCCATGGACGGCCATAAAGATAAGGGGTCACGCAAGCGCTCAGCCGGTCGCTCAGCGTGTGTGCGGAGTCGAATCGGTCCAGCATCTCGTGTGCAATCTGTGCATAACGAGGCTCATCGGCACCCACTAGGCCTAGCCCGTCGCCTCCCAGCAGAGGGGTTAACCCATAGGAAAGAAAGAAGACGGTAGAAAGAAGAAATACCGTCGCCTCGGCGATGGTAGCCCAGCGGATCTGCCGTTTGCGCCGGTCTTCGGGAGTATCGGGAGCAGTTGGTAGCGCTGCGGTCTCCACTTCGAGGGTTTCTCCAATTCCAGCGTTTCCAGTGCTGTCGGACTCAACGCCCGCCATCGGCTCTTAAGTTTCCGGCTTCGGTCAGGCTGTTGGGAAGCCTCCTTGCCGGTTTATGCCCGCACAGAAACGCGGAGGTAGTGCTCGGTTTCGACAGGGACAAGGCTAACAGATTTCCGCGCAATCTCAACCGCCCTCTTGAGGGCGACGGTTGAAGCCCATCAGAGTCGCCACTTAAGTTGGGTGCCCCGGATCTCGATTTTGAGATCCGGGAGACCACCAATCCAAGCCGGCGCGGCCTTTGTCTTTAATCATTTGGCTAGAATTTCAGGTCAACAACTCTACTGAGCCGGAGCCTTCTCTTCCGCTGTCGGACTCTCCACAACCGAAGGCTCCGCAGCCGGCTCCGGCTCCTTCGCGTACTTGTTCCGCTTCCGCGACCGGTCCATCAGCTCCTCAATTCGTGCCTGGAATCGTCCCGAACGGTCCGCGAGAAAGGCCAGATCCGGCACATTGCGCACCCCCATGCGCTCCTTCAGCTCATAGCGAATATAGCCCTTAGCTGCTTCCAGGCCGGCAATAGTGTCCTTTTCCGCCTGCACAATGTCTTTCACAGCGCTGTCGACAGCCACGTACACACGCGCCGATTTTCCGCCCGGATTGAGCGCCACTTCGCTGACATAGCAGTTGCTGATGCGCGGATCGACAAGCTCGCCGTCGATCATGGTCCCAATTTCCAGCCGCAGCGTCTCCGCCACCCTGTCCTGATGATGCTTCCGCGCCCTGTTCTCCGGCATAGCCACTCCTGGTACAAGTAAACGGTTAAGGATACCAGAGCGCAGAGCTTGGTTCACCACTCTTTGGGCGCGTAACTCGCCCCTGCTCTCGCCAACCATGAGTCTGTGCCCACCGTTCGCCTTTCTTCCAGCGAAAGGTGGGTGGCCACAAACCTCAACCGGCCGCATCGGACTCTTAAATCGCTCTAGCTAACGGTATGCTGCAGCTCAAGATGAACCCCCGGTGCAGCCGAACCCGTCCCAGTCCGCGGCTCCAGTAAGGGCTGCACCTCCACGCAATTGCGGCCACGCTGTTTAGCGCGGTAGAGGGCCTCATCGGCATAGGACGCCAGCGTCTCAAGCGGCAAATCCCGGACTGCCAGCAGCGAGGCGATGCCTATGCTGAGACTTATCGTGCTGTTGTCTCTCTCAAACTCGTGCGCGCTGAACGCGGTGCGCAAATCTTCAGCCAGAATAAATGCAGTTTGAGGAGTAACATCCGGAAGAAGCAGAGCAAACTCGTCCCCACCCATGCGGACACAGTGACTCCCGGCGACACTGTCCGAAAGCCTCTCCAGCTTTCGTGCAAGAGCGATCAGTACCTGGTCGCCATGCAGATGACCGTAACGGTCGTTTGCCTGCTTGAACTGATCTACGTCCATCAATAAAAGGGAGAGACTTCTGCCATCGTCCTCGGCTAGCAGGCGGCCATACACCCTGGCGAGCGAGCGCCGATTACCAATGCCGGTCAGGGGATCGCGAATCACAAGCCCCTCAAGCTGCTCGTTGTGGGTCTGCAGAAGCACCTTCTCCTTCAATGCTTGTGCTTGCAGCAGCACGGTGCGCACGACATAGCACACCAGTGATACAGACATGGCGACAGCCGCCAGCGTCACCGAGATCCGCAGCAGGAAGAGGCCCAGAATCAGATTGACCAGCGCCATGAAAGAGGGCATCAGGCTGCTCACAATCACACTGTGGGCACGCGGCTCATCGCTCGCCGCCCCGCTGATTGCTGAGCGACTGGTGTAAAGCACATAGATCGAGAAGCCTGCGAGAAGTACAGGCCCCCCTAAATCCCATAAACTGCAGTTGGTGTAGTGAAGCCAGGTGTACGAAACCTGGTTTGACAGAAAGAAACCAATCAGGCGGAGGCCAAAGAACCACGAGAGTGAGCGCAGAAACTTAGCCTCAGCCCGCGAGGCCGCTCCCAGGCATGCGACGATCGCAATCAGAAACAGGAAAAGCGCCACGAATTGACCAACGATCAGGTGGTTGACGGTGAAGTGATCGAGGCTAACAGGCGAGTAAACCAGGTTGAAGCGCAACAGGATGAACAGAAGCGCTTGCAGCATATCCACGAGGACGATGGAGCGGGCAACACCTGCAAAGAAAAGCACGGCCGCCAGCATGTAAAGAGCCTCGCTCGCATTGAAGCAAGCCGTCTGGAGTACCCTTTGGGGCGGGGTGTTCAGGATGAACTGCGTAAAGGAAGGAAAATAACCAATGGACGCCGCCAACGCACCCGCAGCAATCAGGGACCAGCGAATGCGCAGAGCGCCCCTGGCTGAGAGCCCTCGGGCCCAAAATGACAGCGCACAGCCGAACATAACCAGCGTTAGGCTAAGATAGCCGATGCCCGCCGCGTTAGTTGTGTTTGATCCAGCGACCGCTGCCTGGCCGCAGCACACCAGCAGCGTTGCAATCGCCAGAGTTGGCAATAATAATCTCGGCAATTGCTCTGTTTTTCTCCCCTCGGCGTCTGAAATAGCCAGCCCAACTGCTGCGGGATTGGCTGAGTTCGATCCGAAAGAATCTCTCATTTGCTGGTTTCCAAGACGAAGCGGTTCAATGACGTTCACGGCACGGCGAAACCGCACCTCATCAGGACGCCATCGATTATTAATAACTCTACCGCAAATAGAGACGTTCGATGAATAGCACGAACGAAGTATCGCCCTTCTCCTACTTCGGAGCCCCAATCCGCACCAGCAGAATGTCGTGGCTTCCAATCTCAATCGGCATCTGATCGGTCAGCGTAACCGCCTTCCCCGACCACAAGTCCTTGCCCTGCTGCGGCCCGTGCAGCCCCAGCTTCGCAAGATCCAGATGAAACGGATGCGTCGAGTAGCGAGTGTCCCCCGCATCCAACACCGCAACCGCCAGCGCTCCCCCTGCAAGATGCCTCGTCCATACTTCCACTTCTCCGTCCGAATAGGCGCGCGTGCCCTGCTTGCCCAGAGCGTCCTGGTCGATGGTAATCACATCCGTGTTGGTCAGAATCGCCTTGATCTCCGGCTTCATGTTAGGAAGGTCATTGCCGGCCAGCAACGGCGCGGCTAGCAGCGCCCACATGGAAAAATGCGATCGATTTTCAGCCAGAGACAGCTTTCCGTTACCTACCTCCAGCATGTCCGGATCATTCCAATGGCCGGGGCCTGCATACTTGGCCAGCCCGTCTTGTTGGCTCAGGATTGCGTAGATGCGATCCCAATGAGGGTCGATGTCGCCTGTCGTCCGCCACAGATTGCCGCCCAGCGCCGGCGCCCACTCCCACACTCCATCCCATCCGTACTGGCACAGCGAGAAGACGATTGGACGCCCGGTAGCCTTCAGCGCCTTTGCCATTTTGTCATAAGCGGCAATCATCAACCTCATCTGTGCAGCCTTATCGTGCGGCGCCTGCTTCTCCATCACCGCAGGAATAAAACTGCAAAGGTCGTACTTCAGATAGTCGATGCCCCAATCGGCGTACATCTTCGCATCCTGTTCCTCGTGCCCCAGCGAGCCTGTATAGCCGCCGCAAGTCTTAGGCCCAGGTCCCGAATAGATGCCGATCTTCAGCCCCTTTGAGTGCACGTAATCCGCAAGCGCCTTCATGTCGGGAAACTTCGAATTCGTCTGAAGGACGCCATTCGCATCGCGCTCAGCTTCCCAAGTGTCGTCGATATTCACGTAGATATAGCCTGCATCCTTCATGCCTGTGGCCACAATCTGGTCCGCCGAGGCGCGAATATCCTTGTCCGTCACCCTCTCGGCAAAGAAGTTCCAACTATTCCATCCCATTGGCGGCGTCTGTGCCACCGCTTGGGCATGGACAGGTGTCGATACGGTCGGAAGAAGAGCAAATCCAAGAACAGCAACTGAGAGCGAGGCGAAAATGCGCATTCGTTCATTCCCCTTTTTGGAAACGATTTCAGACGGAATTCTATGCCCACTAGCAGTGTCTCCGCAATTCCAGCAATCTGATCCTTACAACCCAGCCTGCCAATCCTTTCTGGCTGTCGAGCCAACTGGAGAGGGTATCGGATACTCTACTCAAGAGAAATCTTGCGAAATGGAGATACCCCTTCCCATGGCCGACACCAGTCCCAACGTCACTTCGCTATTCATCGAATTCTCGCAGCGCAAACTCTTCGAGCACTTCTGGCCGCGCCTGCGTGCATGCGTTGAATCGCTTAACGACGAGCAGGTGTGGTGGCGTCCCAACGAAGCTTCGAACAGCATCGGAAACCTCATCCTTCATCTCAACGGAAACGTGCGCCAATGGCTGGTCGCCTCGTTCAATCGCTCCGAGGACGAACGCGACCGGCCCACCGAATTCGCGACAGAGAGCGGGCTGTCCGCCTCGGAGTTGCTAGCTCGTCTCGGCGCAACAATGGACGAGGCTTCCCATGTACTCGCACGCCTCACCGAGGCAGATCTCGTCGCGCCCTTCGAAATTCAGGGTTACCACGTCAGCGGCCTCGAAGCCGTTTATCAGGTCGTCGAGCATTTCGGCTTGCACTATGGACAGGTCACCTACATCTGCAAGACCCTTATCGGACGCGATCTGGGCTTCTATCGTGAATTGTCAAATACAGGAAGGGCAAATTGAGAATGGGCATTCTCCGCAACTTGACAAGAGAGTTAGAGGATCGTCTAGCCCCAATGTAGAAAACTTCTGCGGAATTTACATGACCATCTTCCTTGCTCCAAGGCGCCCCCGCTGCGAAGCTTGCAAGCAATCGAAAAAATCGAGCGATTGATCGCGACTTTAAAGGTCGAACCACCTTGCGACATCAAAAGATGTTCTTCTCGGGGCTACCGCCAGCCAGCGTCACAAGCTTCTTTAATGCCTTGCCCATGCTCTCCGTAAAACTGGGTACGGCGTTGGCCTTGTAGAGGGAGAAAAGCAATCGTGCTCGGTTTGGGGCGATGCTGGTGTCAACCTGGTTTTGCCTGTCGTAGCAAGTCCTCGCCTTTTTCCCGCTCAGCGAAGTCAGCGTGACGCGTAGAACCTGCTCCCGCGTGTGATAAGTATCGCTGGGGTCGAACACCTCCCAGAGCGCGCTATTGCTGTCAATGGCGCTCAGGAAAATATCGCAGCGACCGTCCGGTTGCGTGATCGACAGGATGGACGTGGCCGGATCGAACGCGACCTCCTGATTATCGTTGATTCCGTCGTTGGGACTGAGCGCAAGAAGCTTCCCCCGAACATAATCGAATAGTTCCTGCTGGGTCGGCTCGGGCTTGGGTTCGGCCTTCTTCTTGTGCGTGGTCTGCGCGGGGCACACGGGCAAGACCCCAATCAACGCAGCGACGCAGATGCCGGCGAGGAATCTCATAGGATCGCAGTTCCCTGAAAGAGGTTCATGGGGAGAGTATAGCGCGACCTTTGCCGGTTAACTCTCGACCATCGCCAGAGGCAGGCTTCGATCGGTGCGCAGAGTAGGTACTGCGGCCAGCAGACTCCTCGTGTACGGATGCTCTGGGCTCGTCAATAATCGTATGCAAGGCCCCGTCTCCACGACCTGTCCGGAGCGCATCACGGCGATGCGGCTGGCCATCTCCCCCACCACAGCAAGATCGTGCGAGATGAAAAGCATAGCCAGCCCGTGTTGGCGTTGTAGATCTTTGAGTAACTCCAGCACCTGCGCCTGAACGGTTACATCGAGAGCCGTGGTGGGCTCGTCCGCGATAAGCAGACGCGGCTTGTTGATGAGCGCCATGGCAATCAGGATGCGCTGCCGCTGGCCTCCCGAAAACTGGTGCGGATAGTCGCTATAGCGACGCGCCGCATCGAGGATGGCCACTGCTTCGAGCGCCGCAATTGCTCGCCTCTTCGCCTCGCGGCCAGTCCATGATGACGAGTGGGCTTCAAAGCTCTCAGCCACCTGGCGACCGATGGTCATGACCGGATTGAGTGCGGTCATCGGCTCCTGAAAGATCATAGCGATTCCGCGTCCGCGCAGTCGCCGCAAGGCCTTCGCAGGCTGGCGCAGAAGGTCGATTGGACCTGCTGCACTCTCCCAGAGAATTTGCCCTGAAACTTGCGCCGTTTGTCCCAACAGGCCAAGAATCGCAAGTGCTGTAGCGCTCTTGCCGGACCCCGACTCGCCCACCAGTCCCAACACTTCGCCTTCATCGATCTGCAAACTGATGCCGCGCACCGCCTCCGAAGTTCCGAAGCGGATATGCAAGTCGTGAAGGTCCAGAATAAAGCCCATGGAGACATCGTAGTTCATTGGCCGGAATGAGTCGTATTCACGCTGCATGGATGTATGGTTTAGTCTCCCTGTAGCTGGGTTCCTACCCGAGCGACATACCTGAAACAACGCAGGAGTCCTGCATGCATCGCTTCTTATCCATGGTTTGCCTGAGTGTACTGAGTGCCGGCATGTCCCAGGCAAATCCACAGACACCGCCCGCTTCCCAACCAGCACCAGTCGCTGCACCACGTCCACCTCACCCTGAGCCACCCACGCGCGATCCGCACACCGCTGGTTACGTTGCGGCTAAGGAGTTGCCCGATGGCGCGAATGCTCCAGCCAATGTAGATGGAAATTTCATCCTTGGGCCCACACATCCACCCGCGTCGGAGTCTTCTGTGCAGGAGGGAGTGCCGCAAGGCGTTGTCACTGAACTCACGATGAATTCCGCGGATAGCAAGATTTATCCCGGCATCGCACGCGAGCCGAATACCTTTGGGACGCCGGACCCTGCCGACCCCGCTAAGCTCCTGGTTCCTACAAGCCACCCTGCCCCATGGACGCGCCGCGTCACTGTTTACGTCCCCAAGCAATACCTGCCGGGCACGAAAGCACCTTTCATCGTCGGTGCGGACGGACCGGATCGTGGCCTCTTCGCGGTGCTCGACAATCTCATCGCTGAACACAAAGTCCCGGCGATGGTCGCCATCTCCATCAGCAATGGAGGAGGCGATGCGCAGGGTAGCGAGCGCGGACTTGAATATGACACCATGTCCGGCCTCTATGCGGAATGGGTTGAAAAGGAGGTCCTCCCGCTCGTTGAGGCGCAAGCTCACGTGAAGCTGACTCACGATCCTGATGGTCGGGCGACCATGGGTGGAAGCTCCGGCGGCTCATGTGCATTGATCATGGCCTGGTATCACCCGGAGTTATACCATCGCGTGCTCACTTACTCCGGCACTTATATAAATCAACAGTGGCCTTATAACTCGCGAGCCCCGCATGGCGCGTGGGAGTTTCATGAGCATCTCATCCCCCAGAGCCCACTCAAGCCCATCCGCATCTGGATGGAAGTGGGCGACAAGGACCTCTTCAATCCGAATGCAATGAGAGACAATATGCACGATTGGGTACTGGCCAACGAGCAGATGGCCAAAGTGCTGGCCGCGAAGGGGTATCATTACCAGTTTGTTTTCGCCCGCAACGCAGGGCACGTAGACCGCGCAACGAAATTGCAAACCTTACCTGAAGCTTTGGAGTATTTGTGGCAGGGTTACCCAATTGCAGCGCCGAAGAACTGAATCGAATCAGCCCCGATTGCGAGATGACCAACACATCCAAGTAAGGAATTTGTGTATGAACAAGAGCCAGCTATCTGCGATGCTGTTGGTTTGCTGTAGCTCAGTCGCATTGGCCTCGTCTGTTTTCACCTCGCGGCTTGACGATCAAAAAGCGGTATATCTCTCAGCGGAAGAGTTCGGCGTGCTGGCCGACGGAAATGCCGATGACAGTGCCGCAATTCAGGCGGCCATCGATAAAGCCGCAAGCAGCGCTCACGAAGGCATTGTGTTCGTCCCGTCAGGTCGTTACCGCCTCACGCGAACAATCTATGTCTGGCCTGGGGTGCGAGTGATCGGCTATGGCGCCATGCGTCCGGTGTTTGTGTTGTCAGATTCGACGCCCGGGTTTCAGAAGGGCGTCGGGGTCATGGTGATGTTCGCAGGCGCGGGTCCTGCTGAGATGCGGCGTGCAGGCCGACGCGTGCCCTTCTCGCCGCCAGGCACAGTGCCGCCTGACAACACGATTGAAGACGCCACGCCCAGCACATTCTATTCGGCAATGAGTAATATCGATTTTGAAATGGGCGAAGGGAATCCGGCTGCCATCGCAATACGCTTTCACGCCGCGCAACACGCTTATCTCAGCCACATGGATTTCCATATAGGCTCAGGCCTTGCCGCGCTGACTCAAGTTGGTAATGAAGCCGAGGATCTGCATTTTTATGGCGGACGATACGGCATTATTACCGAAAAGACTTCACCCGCGTGGCAATTCACGCTGCTTGATTCGACGTTTGAAGGGCAGCGCGAGGCTGCAATTCGCGAGCATGAGGTTGGGCTTACTCTCATTCGCGACACATTTCGTAATGTGTCGACCGCTGTCGATATCGATCCCGAATATTCTGATGAGTTATGGGCCAAGGACTGCAGATTCGAGAATATCACCGGAGCTGCGGTTATCATCAGCAACGAAAACAGTCCACTAACGGAAATTGGCTTTGAGAATGCCGTTCTGAAGAATGTGCCAACCTTCGCTTTATTTCGCGAAAGTAAGAAGAAAGTGGCCGGCAAGGGCCAGATCTACCAAGTGAAGGATTTCAACTATGGGCTTGTTTTGCCGAGCGAAGGTGTGATGGGAACGATCGGCATGATTTATGACGCTGCGCCGCTGAGTCCAATGCCCGCGCGACTACCGGCTGCAATCCCCGCGTTGCCACCCACTGAAGAATGGGTGAACGTCCACACACTCGGCGTTGCGGGAGATGGCGCAACGAATGACACGGCGGCAATTCAGAAGGCAATCGATACCCAACGCGTGCTGTACTTTCCCGGCGGTCATTACGTGGTCAGTGACACGCTGACTCTGAAGCCGAATACAGTGCTAGTCGGGTTGCATCCAACACTTACTCAGTTTGATCTGCTTGATTCAACGCCCGGCTACCAGGGAGTCGGCGCGCCAAAGGCCGTGATTGCCGCCCCGGCGAATGGTCATAACATCGTCAGCGGCTTCGGTATTTTCACGGGCGGAATCAATCCTCGCGCAGTCGCGTTGTTGTGGAGGGCCGGTAAGGACTCGCTGGTCGACGATGTGCGTTTCCTTGGGGGTCACGGCAGCGGCACCAACCCATACAACAACAACCACACCGCTGATCCCGATCTGGCCAAACGCTGGGACGGCCAGTATCCAAGCCTCTGGGTATCCGACGGAGGCGGTGGCACCTTCACTGATATCTGGACGCCAAACACATTCGCACAATCGGGCTTTCTTGTCTCTAACACCAGGACGCCCGGCCATGTCTATCAGCTTTCTACCGAACACCACGTGCGCAACGAAATTAAATTTGACCACGCAGAGAATTGGGACATCAACGCCCCGCAGACCGAAGAAGAGGCCGGCGAAAGTCCTGAATCGCTTTCGTTGGAATTCGATTGGTCGAGTAACATCACCGTGGCTAACTACCATGGTTATCGAGTTACTCGCTCCCGCGCCCCATTTCCCGCCGCAGTGCGACTTTATAACTCCAACAACATCCATTTCCGAAACGTGCACGTGAACGCGGAAAGCGGCTACGGCACTTGCGACGCGAACGGTTGCGGCACATTTTTGCGAGTCAGTAAATTCCCCTATGAGAATGCTATTGAAGACGTGACTCACCATATTCAAGTACGAGAGCGCGAGTTCGCCGTACTTGATATTCCGGAAAGGCCGCAGATTCCCTCGTTGGCAGATGCCTCTGCTGTGCTCGCCCCAGGCTCTAAAGTGGAAAAGCTGGAAGATGGATTCTTTTCGATCTCCGGCGCGACCGTGGATTCAACTGGCAAGCTTTACTTCGTCGATCATCACCAGCAACGTATCTTTGGATGGTCCGCTGCCGAAGGACTCACAGTAGAACGCGATAATTCGCTGAACGCAGTGAACCTGGCATTCGATTCGGCTGGCAATATGCTGGCGCTGTCTTCCGATGGCCCGGAGGGAACCGTTTATTCCTTCCAGCCTGGAACTCGAGACGGGCAGATTACGATTCTTGAGCCGCAAACGGCATCGCCGCATCCCGCTGCCACGGCATTGCTGCCGGTCAACTATTGGAACAACGGCGAATTTGAAGATCAATTGGATTTCAACACTTTCGCATACAAAACCTTGACTGAGATGTTCGCCGCGGATGTATCCACACCAAAGCCTCGCGAATATGTTTCGCCCGACGGTAGTGTGTTTCTGCCTGCTGGGCGCGTTTTCCAACAGGGGCCGTCAACGGATTCGTCCGGCTGGAGGTTCTCTGACAATCTAGATTCCTATGGCTTCATAAACGCAGTGCCGGGACGCCATGTTTATGTCAGCAGCGCATCCGAAGACCGGACCTATATTGCGCTCGTCAACCCCGACGGCACTTTGAGCGATCTGAGGCCCTTTGCAGAGCGCGGAGGAGAAAGCGTGGCCGTTGATGACAAGGGCAACGTGTATGTTGCGAACGGGCAAATATTTGTATTCAACCCGGAAGGCAAACTAATTGCCCAGATCGATGTACCGGAGCGCCCAATTGACATCATCTTTGGTGGCGTAGATCACCGCACGCTTTTTATCCTTGCCCACCATGCCTTGTTCGCGGCAAAGATACCTGCTTCGGAGTGATATACCCAAATATTGCGGGGCCGCTCTGCCCTTTCGGCTGAGGTAGCTCCCCTTGGGCGAGTGCTCCCTCGAATCCATAGAGCAATCTAAGCCGGGGTCGGGTTGCGTCTGACAAAACGGCGGCCGCGTATCTCGTAGTCACCGCTCGTGACGCGGGCGATGGCTTCGGCGTAGGCGAGATGTTCTTCGATCAGAATCCGGCCAGAGAGGGACTGGACGTCGTCGGAGTCGAGGACTGGGATGGCGCGCTGAAGGATGATTACGCCGTGGTCCAAGTGTTCGTCCACAAAATGCACAGTACAACCGGCGATCTTGACGCCGTAGTCGAAGGCTTGATGCTGGGCTTCGAGGCCGGGAAATCCGGGGAGAAGCGATGGGTGGATGTTGATGATTCGATCGGGAAAGGCGGCGATGAACTCGGGTGTAAGGAGGCGCATGTAGCCAGCCAGGCAAACCAGATCGACGTTGTGGGAATGGAGGCAGTTGATGACGTCAGCGTCGTGGTCGGCGCGGGAACGGCCTTTTGAGATGAAGAGTTGGTGGGGAAGGCCGATGTCAGCTGCAGCTTTTAGACCTCCGGTGTTGGCAACATTGGAGATGGCCACGGCGATTTCGATGCCTGGAAGACTGCCTTCACGGATGGAATTGGCGATGGCGATGAAATTCGAGCCCCGTCCCGAGAGGAGGATGCCTAGACGAATTGGGCGACCTTTTGTAGCGAACTCCAAGTTTTCCCCTCAGGGACTTAGACCCGATTGAATGGACTGGTTGAGTTTCGTGGTTTCCCGCCCTTGCGTTGGAAATAACTCGCGAGGAGTAGGTACGGACATTCTCGGCGCAAATAGCTTTTGTTCTGTTACGTGTACTGCACGTGGCGCTCGCCCTTTACTATGCGACCGATCACGTAGAATTTCTCTTCCGCGCGATCAAGCAGGGTCTTGGCGCGGGCAAATTTTGCAGCAGGAATTACGGCAATCAAGCCGACTCCCATGTTGAAGGTCCGCATCATCTCCTCCTGCGAGACCTGACCGAGAGCTCGAAGATGCTCGAAGATGGGCAGAACTGGCCATGAGCCGATTTCTACCTGGGCTCCGGTGCCCTTAGGCAGGATACGCGGCAGATTTTCCGAGATTCCCCCGCCTGTGATATGCGCCATGCCGACCGTAACCCCTGCTGTGACCAGCTTTTGAATCACAGACAGATAGCTGCGGTGCGTTTTCATCAGGGCGGCGCCGGCTTTGTCTTTGACGGCGGAAACGTATTGGGTCGGCTTATAGCCCGCTACCTCGAAAAGAAGCTTACGCGCCAAAGAGTAGCCGTTGGTGTGCAGACCGGTTGAAGGCAGGCCGATCAGCACGTCGCCTGGCTTGATATTTGCGCCGGTAACCATTTTTTCGCGATCGACGCAGCCGACGATGAAGCCAGCCAGATCGTACTCGCCATCAGAATAGAAGCCAGGCATCTGCGCGGTTTCCCCGCCAATAAGCGCGCAACCGTTGGCTTTGCAGGCATCAGCAAGACCGGCGACTACAGATTCCGTGACTTCAGGATCGAGGCGCCCTGTGGCCAGATAGTCCAGAAAGAACAGCGGGATGGCGCCCTGCACGGCAATGTCATTGACGCAGTGATTCACCAGGTCTGCGCCGACCGTATGGTGCATCCCAAGTTCGAAGGCGACCTTCAGCTTGGTTCCGACGCCGTCGGCTGAACTGACCAGGATGGGAGTCTTCCAGCGCTGGAGGTCAAGGCGGAAGAGGGCACCAAAGCCGCCGATGCCACCTAACACGTTGCGATTGAAGGTCTTCTGCGCCAGATACTTGATGCGTTCCTTGGCACGGTCGCCGCTGCTGATGTCCACGCCGGCATCGGCGTAGGTCACGGACTTGGATTTGGGTTCGTCTGGCACGATGAGAGCTTTCTGCGGATAAAGTGTGCGGCGGCTCCATTGAGCCGGAAGGCTGGAGGGCCGGAAAGGACGATTCTAGCAGGATTGACGCATTTCGGCGGTGCATTACAGGAACCGCGCGCGCTCTTCGGCTGTGGGAATCGGACACGTGTCGAGGTGTCCCCAGATGCGGTAACGCCAACGAGCAATGAGGCGATAGCCCACGTCGCGAATAGGTCGGGGAATGAGGCGAAGGCAGGCGGCGACGGAAGGCCAGAGGCTTGGAAGCTGGCGAAGAATTGCAAGAACGGCATTGGAACGGACGAGCAGCTGTTCGGCCGGCGCGCCAATGGACTCGGCAACGAGGATTGTTCCGGAGTTGCCTGTGGCGATGATCGGATCGAGTCCACGTCTGGCCAGCAGGTCGGCGACCAACAATGAATCGGAAGCAACGAAGCGCAGTCGGTCCAGGCGATCGCGACGCATGAACCAGCGCACCGAGCGGTTGCAGAGCCCGCACTGGCCGTCGAATATAACCAGCAACCGGTCGCCGACATTGTCGAGGTCGCTCACAACTATCGAGATGAAAGCACAGAGTATCGCGATTCAATTCAACCGGTGAAACTCACCCACCTTCTATACTGGAACCACTATGAGCTCGCACATTGCAGCACCCGTCCGCATACGTTCCGAAGCACTTCAACAGCGCGCGGAGCGCTTTTTCCCTGGCGGCGTGAACTCGCCGGTGAGGGCGTTCAAGGCGGTGGGTGGTGCGCCTCCGTTTGTCGAGAGGGCCGAAGGCGCGTTTCTCTACGACGCGGACGGCAACCGCTATATCGACTACTTTGCCTCGTGGGGGCCGATGATTCTTGGGCATGCGTTTCCGCCAGTAGTGGAGGCGATTGAGCGAGCGGCGCGAAACTCGGCCAGCTTTGGAGCTTCGACGGCTGCCGAGGCAGATTTGGCTGAGCGTGTGATCGCCTGCTATCCGTCGATTGAAAAGATGCGGTTTGTCAGCTCGGGCACCGAAGCAACCATGTCGGCAATTCGCCTGGCGCGCGCGGCTACCGAGCGCAAGATCATCGTGAAATTCGAGGGCTGCTATCACGGCCATGCGGATGGGTTGCTGGTGAAGGCTGGGTCAGGCGTCGCGACGTTCGGGATTCCGGGATCGGCAGGCGTGCCGGAGGAAATTGCTGGACTCACCCTTGCTCTTCCCTTTAACGATCTGGACGCGGTTGAATCAGCTTTCGCGGCACATCCGGGAGCGATTGCTGCTGTGATTCTTGAGCCAGTGGTCGGGAATGCAGGGTGTATTGCACAGGCTGAAGGCTATCTGGCTGGAGTGCGTTCGATTACGGAGCGCGAAGGAGCGCTGCTCATCGCCGATGAGGTGATGTGCGGCTTCCGCGTGGCGCTGGGTGGCGCGTTACAGCTCTATGGAATCGATGCCGACCTGGTGACACTCGGCAAGATTGTAGGCGGCGGGTTGCCGGTGGGCGTTTTCGGCGGCAAGCGGAAGTTTATGGACCTCCTGGCTCCGTTAGGTCCGGTTTACCAGGCCGGGACATTGAGCGGAAATCCGCTGGCAATGGCAGCAGGGATTGCTACGGTCGGCTATCTGCAGGAACATGCGAACGAAGTTTATACAAAAATTGAAGCGACTTCTAAGGCCGTGGCCGAGGGCGTGGCAGCGGAGGCAGCGAAGGCTGGCGTTGCTCTAACGCTAAACCGCGTGGGGGCAATGTGGACGTGGTTCTTCACTCCGGGGCCAGTGACCGACTATACAGACGCAGCCAGGTCCGATACAGCGGCATTTGGGCGCTTCCATCGGGCAATGCTGGACCAGGGGGTGTGGCTGCCGCCATCGCAGTTTGAAGCAGCGTTTCTAGGGACGGCGCATGGAGACGCTGAAGTTTCTGCGACCATCGCGGCAGCGCGCGCGGCGTTTCAGACCGTGGCGGCGAAATAAACCCTCCAGATCAACTGCGTAAGCCACCAGAATTGGAATTTGAAAATCATCCTTTGCACATTGCGGTAAAGTTGTTGGCATGAGGCCTTCAGAAGTTCTTCCGCTCTACCGCGATTCCATTCGCCGGATGGTTCTTGAATCCGGTATGGCTAATCCGCGGCTTTTCGGCTCCGTTGTTCATGGAAACGACGCCGATGACAGCGATTTGGACCTCTTCGTCGACCCGTCGCCGGAGACAAGCTTACTCGACATCGCCAAGCTACAGCTCCAAATTGAGGCTAAAGTGGGAATCAAGGTGGACCTTCGCACGCCGAAGTTCCGCCCTGCAACGTTCCGAGAAAAGGTGCTGGCCGAAGCTGTTCCTGTATGAGCCGCCATCCATTGAGGGAGCGTGAGTGTATATCCCACATGCTGGATGCTGTTGGTCAAATTTAGAAGTATGTCAAGGGCAAGACTCCACAAGACTTTCTCGCCGACCGACTCCTTCAGGATGGCGTCGTCCGAAACTTTGAAATCTTAGGTGAGGCCTCAAAGAATCTCCTCAATGCTGTTCCCGACTCTTCTGTGAAGTTTCCAGGAACCCCATTTGCAGCGATCTACGGAATGCGCAATCAGCTATCTCACGGGTATTTTGCGATCGATTTGGATGTCATTTGGAAAGTAATCGAACGCGACGTGCCGAGTCTGCAAATCGAACTCGAAGCTGCCATCGCCCTATTGGATAAGCCGCAAACCCCTTGAGCAACTCGTTACTTCCACGCGTCCAGCCTGACGAAGCTATGGGTGTCCGTATAGCGTTCCAGCAACTGACCTGCCGCAGTGACCGATGCATTGCGGTCAGCTCCCAACTGGTGGTGGCTGCCGTCGTGAAGAACGATATTCGCGGCGCGGCCTCGCTGCTGCAGCTTGCCGACGGCGCGGATCAGGCGGCCTGCAGTGGCCTCGGCTAACGGTTCAGCCCAGTCATTGGTCATAGCATTCCAAGTCACGGGGATCATCCCCAGCCGTCTTGCTGTTTGCAGCACGTGGGGCCGGCGGCCACCAAAAGGCGGCCGGAAATAGCGTATCGGAACACCCGCTATTTGCTGGAGCGTGTCACTCGTCCGTGTAAGCTCCTCATCGACGAGTCGGGCCGACGCGCGGGCCAGGTTGGGATGCGACCAGGAGTGATTGCCGATCAGGTGACCTTCAGCAATGACCCTGCGAACCAGCGCGGGCTCTTGTTCGGCAAAGCTGCCAATCATGAAGAAAGTAGCATGCGCGCCGTGGCTGGACAAGATGTCCAGTAGCCGTGGTGTGCAAGCAGGATTGGGGCCGTCGTCAAAGGTGAGCGCCAGTTCCCCAGGGCGACGAGGCGCAATGAGTGTTCGCCCGAAGATCTGCGAAGTTGGCCACATCGCCGCATACGCGCAACCCCCCGCAGCGAGGCCAAGGGTGGCCCCTGCGCCCAGCCCCGCCGATATCCCAGAGGCCAACGGTGACAGCATGATGCTATTCAGTGTGCAGGGTCGGACAAAGGAATCGCAAGCAGCTATTCAGATGTCGCCGGGTCGATGATGGTACGGACCTGCGAAACCTTGTTGGCGGGAAAGTTTCCTTTTTGGGCATGAATTCGGACGGTCTCTTCATCCGGCGCGATGTAGACGCAATATATCTTGTCGTCTGTGACGTAGCTGTGCAGCCACTGAATCTGCGGTCCCATTTCGCGCAGAACGCCGCACGAAGTTTGCGATATTCCCTGCAATTGTTCGGGAGTAAACTTCCCTGCTCCCGGAACTTCTCTTTCAATGACGAACTTTGGCATCGTTTTGGCATCCTTTTCCTACCCGGCTGCCGGTTGCTGAGTAGCGAGGATTCTAGGCATCCAGCGGGCAATCTAGCAAGACAAAAATGAGACGCCGGCTTTGCATAGGGCATCGCTTGAAGGCGTATACTGAGCTTGTTCGGGTCGCATCCTGTGTATACGGAGCGGCACTGGAGACAAATATGAGCATTACCAACTTCCCTAACGGGTCGAGCTCTGCCTCGACCGGCATCCCCACCACAAAAGTCACCGTTCCCGCACTTGCCGAGATGAAGCGGCAGGGCAAACCTATTTCTGCGCTTACCGCGTACGACTACTCGTCTTCGCGATTGGCCGACGAAGCCGGGATCGACCTGCTCCTGGTAGGCGATTCGCTGGCCATGGTTGTTCTCGGCCATGACAACACCCTCGCCGTCACCGTTGACGAAATGTTGCACCATACCCGAGCTGTTCGCCGCGCCGTCCGTCGAGCGCTGGTAGTGGCCGACATGCCGTTCGGCAGCTATCACGCAACAGTAGCCGAGGGCCTGGCAAACGCCGTCCGCTTTGTGAAAGAAGCCGGGGCCGAGGCAGTCAAGATTGAAGGGCCGCGCGTTGATCTGGTGCGTGCACTGACCGAAGCCGAGATTCCCGTCGTCGGACACCTGGGCCTGACTCCGCAGAGCCTTCATCGCATGGGTGGCTATCGTGTGCAGGCGCGCACGGCTGAGACTGCGAATCAGCTCACGGTGGACGCGATGGCGCTTGCCGACGCTGGCGCAGGAGCACTGGTGCTGGAAGGTGTTCCTCGCGAAGTCGCAGCGGAAATCACCGCCGATTTGCCCATTCCGACCATTGGCATCGGCGCGGGTCCGGATTGCGATGGGCAGATTCTTGTCTACCACGACCTGCTCAACCTGACCTTTGCGCCGGCAGCGAAGTTTGTGCGCCGCTACGCCGATGCCGGTTCGCTGATTCGCTCGGCGATTGAGCACTATCGCGAGGATGTGGAGCATCGCGCGTTTCCATCGGACGAGGAGAGCTACCACCTGCCTGCAGAGGCGAGGGCGGCCATTGGTGCGGTTCCGAAGACAGGCCTCCTGAGGAAGGCTTGATGGAGATTCTTCGCACCGTGGCGGAACTGCGCAAGTGGTCGCGCGCACTTAGAATCGACGCCCGGAACGACCGTGGAAACTCCATTGGCCTGGTTCCCACCATGGGTGCGCTTCACGCCGGGCATGCTTCGCTGATTCGCGCAGCGGTAAATTCGGTCGGATTTGTGGCTGTGAGCATCTTCGTAAACCCCACCCAGTTTGGACCGAACGAGGATTTTGCTCGCTATCCGCGAACCTTTGAGGCCGACTGCGCGCTGGCAAAGGCGGAAGGCGCGGATGTGATCTTTGCGCCATCGGTAGAGGAGCTTTATCCGGCGGGTGCAGCAACCTTTGTGGATGTCGAAGGCCTGGGAAATCGCCTCGACGGAGCTTCGCGGCCAGGCCATTTTCGCGGAGTGGCCACGGTAGTGGCGAAGCTGATGATCGCCGCTGAACCCGACCGAGCATTTTTCGGCCAGAAAGATGCGGCGCAAGTCGCCGTACTGCGGCGCATGGTCGCCGACCTCCGCCTCGCCACCGAGATCGTCGTCTGCCCCATAGTTCGTGAGCCGGACGGCTTGGCGTTGAGCTCCCGCAACATCTATCTCAGCGCAGAAGAACGGGTGTGCGCGCTCACACTGAGCAGGGTGGTCCGTGATGCCGAGGCGCTCTTCGCGTCCGGCGAGCGTCACGCCGAAAAGTTCATAGAAGCCGCACACGTCGCATTAGCAGCTGTCCCCGAGATTCGCATTGACTACATCGCGCTGGTAGATTGGACCACGCTGGAACCTGTTGAGATCGCAACTCCGGGATCGCTCTTCGCCGTCGCTGCATGGGTAGGAGCTACTCGGCTAATCGATAACACAATTCTTCATTGAAACTGCGTCGGAAAAGGAGTAAGAATGGTTGCGGTTTCATCGGAATCGGGTGATAGTTACTCAATAGATGGAGGTGAACCCATGGAAAAGAGCTTCCGCAGTCATGTCCCAGCGGTAGTAGCGTGCTCTTACGCCGCAATCGTTGTGTGCCTTTTTGCGCTGGCGGCGGTAACGACCGACGAGTTTGGTTTTCGATTCCTTCCAGCTCTCTTTGCCGCATATCCGTCGAGCTTCCTGCTCTACAAACACTTCGATCTATCGCCAGCAATTCTTGCGGGCGGAGTGATCAATTCCGTTCTGCTGTTCGTGGTTTTCAATGGAGTCGCCTTGTTTCGGTCATCCAGCGCGAGAAACTAGCTTCCTTCCGGAGAAGCGGCATGGAACCGTTGCAATTCCCCTTGCGTAAGGTCAGGCGGGGGGAGTCTTGGACAATCACCAAGGATTTGTGCACACGAACGCAGCGGCTTGGCCGGAAGGTCACCCAGTTCCAACATGGGTCAACGTTATCGCTCTGCCCGTTTGGCTCGCGGCCTGTGTTGTAGCGTTCCTTCCTTTTGCATTTGACACTTCCGCCTGGGACGCGGTCAGGCTGCACGTTCCAGGCAACCAGGGCAACTGGTGGCATTTCCTTGCCGGCGCTCCGTTTTTTCTGGCATATCCGATGATTTGGCTTCGGCTCCGGGCGCTCTTTTCGACTCAACCTCCGACCGCGATTGGACGCAGGATTGTCTGGTGCGCCGCAGGCCTCTCGATCGTCGGTACGATATTGGTAGAAGTGCCGTTTCTGTTGCACCTCGCCGGAACCAGCGAATGGCAACGTCTCACAGTTCTGAGCCTTGGGTTTGGCATAGTAATCGCGAGCGGGCTAATTCTGTTTCTGCGTCGTCGTTCCATCTCTCCCACACGGGCCTGCATTGCCGGTCTTGAAACCGCCTATCTCGCCAACGCAGCGCTGTGCCTCGTGGTCTATGCCGGAGCCCCCGGCAACATCAGCTCAAGATCAGGCTGGTTTGTAGCGATAGTTATCGTCTGGCCCATCGTTCTTGAACTCGCCTGGCTCCTCACCCAAGCGCTCAGCACGAGGCCGCAGCAAGTCATTCCTCGCGCTGCATAGCCAACCTCCTAAATTGGCATCGAGCAAGATCGTGGTTGCGTCGCGGTGCGCTCTGGCTGCATTCTCTAGTGAATGCCGGAACTGCCTGACATTGCCGCTTACATCTCAGCTCTCGAGCCTCGCATCCTCGGGCAGCCGCTGGAGCGGGTGCGACTGGCCAGCGTCTTTCTCCTGCGCACCGTAGACCCTCCGCTATCCTCAGTTGAAGGCCGCACGGTCGTCGCTCTGCGCCGCATCGGCAAGCGCATCGCAATTGGCGTTGAAGGCGATCTGTGGTGTGTGCTGCACTTGATGATTGCCGGCCGTCTCCACTGGAAACCGCCGCAGGCCAAGTTGGCGGGCCGAAATGCCCTTGCAGCCTTCGATTTTCCAACCGGATCGCTGACGCTCACTGAAGCCGGAAGCAAGCGCCGAGCCTCACTCCACGTGGTGCGAGGTGAGGAAGGCTTGTACTCCGTCGATCCGGGCGGAATCGAGGTTTTCTCCACGGACCTGGACGGCTTTCGCGCAGCGCTCACCGCAGAGAACCGCACCCTCAAACGTGCTCTCACCGATCCGCGATTGGTGAGCGGCGTTGGGAATGCCTATTCAGACGAGATATTGCACGCCGCGCATCTTTCTCCAATCACGCTCACTCACAAGCTGAAGCCGAACGAGTGGGAGCGGCTGTTTTCTGCGACTCGGTCCACGCTGACCATCTGGATGGACCGACTGCACAAGGAGGCGGAGAAGGCCTTTCCAGAGGGGGTGACGGCTTTTCGTCCGGAGATGGCCGTCCACGGAAAATATGACCAGCCTTGCCCGCGCTGCGGCGAGAAGGTGCAGCGCATTCGCTATGCGGACAACGAGACCAACTATTGCGCTCGCTGCCAGACCGGAGGCAAGGTGCTGGCAGATCGCAGCCTGTCGCGACTGCTTGGCTCCGACTGGCCGCGCACATTGGATGAGTTGGAAGCGCTGAAGCGTCGTTGAACTGCGAACAGCGGTCTGTTTCTTCTTGACACGCCGCTCCCCTAGGCCGCACAGTCAAGGGCACGACTCATCCCCAATCTTCAATCGATCTCCCAAATTCTGCTAGTTCCGGCGCACTATAGTGAACATTCACCCGAAATGGAGGCCTCGCGATGGCGCATCTCACCTTTAATTATTGGGCGATTCTGGTGTCGGCACTGATCCAGTGGTTTCTGGGCGCTGCCTGGTATTCTCCCGCGCTCTTCGCCAAGCCTTGGATGGCGATGGTTCTTGTGCGTCCAGACTCGACCAAGAAGAACAGCATGATCATGGGTATGATCACATCGTTCATCGGCAGCCTCGTAACCTCACTGATGCTGGCGCACGTAGTGATCTGGTCGCACGCTGCGACCATTGCCGCCGGCGCTCTGATCGGACTCATCCTTTGGCTGGGCTTTATCGCCGCCCCGCTCAGTGCCAGCTACATCTACGAGGGACGGCCGTTCAAGCTGTTCGCCATCAACACCGGCTACTGGCTAGTGGGCTTGCTCATCTCCGGCGGTTTGCTGGCCGTATGGCGGTAGGGAGAATATCGATGGAATTGAATGCCTTGGGATCGGCTGGGAAGCGGACTCAGCGCCACACATCGCCGGTCGCGTTCGCCCTTTTCGCAAGCGTTGCCGCCGCTTTCACGATTCCTGCGATGGCTTCGGTTAGGTTGACGTTATCCCCTGAGTTTGCGACCACACGCATCGGGAATACGCATCAATTCACAGCCACGCTCACCGGAACCACCGCACCATTGACCTGGCAGGTTAACGGCATCACCGGCGGCAACTCGACCGTAGGAACAATCTCGCCCACTGGACTTTTTACCGCGCCTGCAAAGGAACCCCCCGGGACCACAGTCACGATCACCGTGAGTGCAGCCGGCGCTGAACCCCAAACCGCTGTCGACGCCGTCACGAGCGGTCTCTCCTTCTATGTGTCCACCACTGGCAGCGATACAAATGCTGGCACGTCTGCCGCGCCCTGGAAGACAATTCAACACGCAGCCAACGAGGCCATTGCCGGCGATACGGTCTTTGTGTTCGGCGGGACTTATCACGAGTCGGTCAATTTGCCGCATTCAGGTTCTGGCGCGGCAGGGTCGATTGTCTTCAGGAGTTATCCCGGAGAAACTGCAATCGTGGATGGCACCGGGGTCACATGCTGCAGCGATTCGATTCAAGGGCTCTTCAACATCACCGGGGACCAGAGTTACCTGATCCTGGAAGGCTTAGAAATCCAAAATTATGCCAGCACAAATGTGAACAACGAACCTGCAGGAATTTATGTCACGGGCTCCGGAAAGTATCTTCAGTTTCTGTTCAACACAGTGCATGGAATCGCAGAGACAGCGGGCCCCAACGGAAACGCGCATGGGATTGGGCTATATGGAACCGCAACGACGCCCCTGAGCAACATCACGTTAAGAGGCAATAACGTGTACGGCATGGTCACCGGCAACAGCGAAACGATCACATTGGACGGCAACGTGGACGGGTTCACGATCATTGAGAACAACGTCCATAACAATAACAACATCGGCATCGATGCAACGGGGTTTTACGGCACCGGCCCCAGCGGATACGACCAGGCGCGCAACGGCGTGATCTCCCACAATACGGTCTACGACATCACCAGCTTGAATAACCCTGCCTATAACGGCTACGGCGCAGACGGAATCTACTGCGATGGATGCACGGAGGTCGTGATCGAGCGCAATCTGGTTTACAACTGCGACCTGAACATTGAAGCCGCCAGCGAAAACAGCGGGCGCGACACAAGCTATGTGACCATCAACAACAACGTCGTGTATGGCGGAAACGTGGCCGGAATCTCGATCGGAGGGTATGCCTCCAACGTGGGCGGCAGTGAACATATTTCGGTGATAAACAACACCCTCTTCGAGAACAACACGACTGGGAATGGCGGAGATTTTCAGATCCAGTACCACGTGACTAGCAGCATGTTTGAGAACAACATTGTCTATGCCGGTGAGCAGGGGCTGATGGTGTATGGGTTCGTTGATTTAACGCCGGTACCGCTTACTCTGGACTATAACGTCTACTACACCACAGCCTCACCGGCATGGTGGTACCAGGGCAAAGAGGAGACCACTTTTGCCGACTACGTGAAAGACTCCGGACAGGAAAAGCACTCTCATTTTGAGAATCCCGATTTTCTGAGCGCGACGTCGAACTTTGATCTCACCGCGACCTCGCCAGCTCGAGGAATTGGCAACGACTCGCTCGGCGCGCTCTTCTATGGGACGCTCGATTTTGCAGGGAACCCACGCACTACCGGCTCATCGATCAATGTAGGTGCCTATCAGCAGTGAGCAGATTGCCTACTATAATCGACACATGAGCAAAACGGCGATTGCTACCTCTTCAGCTCCCAGCGCCATCGGTCCCTATTCGCAGGGCATTCGTGTGGGCAACCTGGTGTTTACAGCAGGACAAATTGCCCTCGATCCTGCGACCGGATTGGTCGTCGCGCCAGGGATTGAGGAACAGACAACGCGTGTGTTGGAAAACCTCAAAGCGATTCTCGAAGCCGCAGGATCGAGCCTGGCGCAAGTGGTCAAAGCCACGGTGTTCCTGAAGGACTTCAACGACTTTGCAGCGATGAATGCGATTTACGGAGCGTATCTTGCGCCTGAGGGAGTTGCTCCACCCGCACGGTCGACCGTTGAAGTTTCCAGGCTCCCGAAAGATGTGCTCGTGGAGATCGAGTTGATCGCTGAAGTCTGAAGGCGGCCGCTGATACTTTCCCGATCCTATGAGCATCGAATGGAAGCGTCAAAAGTCCGATAAGATACGCAGAGGGGACCATGAGCGAAGAGTCCAACAAGGTTGTTCACACTGAGGCTGAGTGGCGCTCGATGCTGACGACAGAGCAGTACCACGTGCTCCGCGAAAAGGGTACTGAGCGCGCGTTTACCGGGATTCTGACCGAGAACCACGAAACCGGCGACTACCATTGCGCGGGTTGCGGAGCGATGCTGTTCATGAGCGGAGCGAAGTTTGACTCCGGGTGCGGATGGCCGAGCTTCATGCTGCCCGCTGATTCAAATGCTGTCGTCGAGCACGAAGACCGCAGCTTTGGGATGCGGCGCATTGAGGTAACGTGTGCTCGCTGTGGTGGGCATCTCGGACACGTGTTTCCGGATGGGCCGCGGCCAACAGGGTTGCGCTACTGCATTAACTCCGCCTCGCTGACTTTCGAGCGGGCAACAGAGAAAGAGTAGCGTTGGCTGCGTAGTGCGCGTTACTCTGGCGGCATGGATTTATCCGCTCTTTCCCCTGATAAGCTTCGAATTCTGTTGGTCTTTGCGCTGGTTTCCACAGGCGTTGCGCCGATTTCTTCCCAACAGCCTCCCCTTAAAGAAGACGCGCAACTCGACCAGCAATTGCAATCCATTGCCGCCGCTCATCATGGCAAGGTAGCCTTGTATGCCCACAACCTGAAAACCGGCGAGACTGCATCGCTTCTACCGGACGAGGTCGTCAAGACCGCTTCCGTGATCAAAATGGGCATTCTGCTGGACGCGGCAGAACAGATTCGTGCCGGAAAAGCCTCCCTCGAAGAGAAGCTTGTTCTCACCCATGAGAATCAGGTGGAGGGGTCCGGCGTACTCGGCCAGTTGACTGCACCGCTTACCCTCACGCTGCGCGACACGCTCCATCTGATGGTCGTTTTGAGCGATAACACGGCCACCAATCTGGCGATCGACCGGCTGGGGTTGGAACATATCAACTCGACGCTGAAGGCCGCCGGGCTGAAGCAGACTTGGTTGTACAAGAAGGTCTACGTACCGGCGAAGGGGCCACTGCCGGCTGACCAGCCGCGGTTTGGGCTAGGGAAAACGACGGCGCGGGAAATGACTTCGATCATGGAGCGCCTAGCGGAATGCCAGCTGAGCCTGGACGGCAACGCCCCTCTCCCAGGGGACGGGCCTCTATGCGGCGCGATACTCCATATGCTCCGGAATCAGCAGGATAGGAACAGCCTGCCGCGTTACCTTGAGGCTCTGGACACAAGCGAGCACGGCTCAGCAATCGCCAACAAAACCGGAGCGCTGGACCAGGTGCGCAACGATGTCGCGCTTTTTGCCACCAAGAGTGGGCCGGTGGCGATTGCTGCCTTTACGTGGGAAAACGAGGACCAACGCTGGACCGGAGATAACGAGGCCGAGCAAACGCTAGGCAAACTGGCTCGGGCAGTTGTGATGCGCTGGTCGCCCGACGGCCTGGATGCACCAGCGTTTCCGTGGGAGAATCCGCTGGCAGTTCCGATTCCAAAATAAAGAATAGACGGATCGGGTAGGAGGCGGGATCGCTCCCGCCGTCCTCCCACACCACCGGACGGACCGTTCGGTATCCGGCGGTTCATGAAACAGCGATAGCCGCTATGAAGCTCCCATCGCCTTCGTTTTCGGCAACCCAACAGCCGCCGTGCTCGACTCAGCGCCAATTCCGGCCCATAGCAGGTTCCGCCCGCCACCTTCAGGAATGGTCATGCTCGCGCATGCTTATGCTTCATCGTCTTGCATCGAGGCCTGCTCTCCTACTTCCGAGTTTCATGTTCGGTCCTTCACCGCTCCGGTGTCAGCGGCTACTACGACCTCTGCTGCCATCTACCAGCCCATCCCAACACCTTACGGTGTCAGTAGCCCAAGGCAGGCTGACAGACTTCCCAGGGTAATTCGCGTGACCTTCACTGCATATATCCGTCGGATCTACGTCCCCACCTTCCGGATGGTATCGGGCTTTGAGTGTTGTGGCCCTCTCGCCCAG